>Ga0255762_10000699_pt1 | contig 29807 bp, 28 predicted proteins | sample 101ome_16_FD_179962 | JGI IMG/M metagenome (GOLD analysis project Ga0255762, IMG submission 179962) | Coastal salt marsh microbial communities from the Groves Creek Marsh, Skidaway Island, Georgia - 101401AT metaG (version 2) | ecosystem: Environmental > Aquatic > Marine > Intertidal zone >...
TGAAGTGGAAAGTCGGTTTCCAAAGTACAACATATCTTTATACATATTGCTGGTGGCTGGGCCATACTTAAGCATGCTCCCTATACTGTCATCCATCTCATTGTACTTGTATTCATTATGGCAAATAACATCGATAGAATCGTCCACTTTTATGCTCGAAAACAGAGCATGTAACTTATTTTTATCCCACTTATCATCCGAATCTAAAAAACACACCCACTTGCCCTTTGCTAAAGATATGCCTGTATTTCTTGGACTGGCAGGCGTTCCAGTGCCTTCTTGATAGTAATATACAATTCTTTTGTCTTGATAATTTTCTTGAAGCCAGCCTTGAGTATTGTCAGTCGACCCGTTGTCAACAATAATGAGTTCAAAATCTTCAAATGTTTGATCCATTACGCTACCTATCGATCTAGATAATATGTGCGACCTATTGTAAGTAGGAATAACGACAGAAAAAAAAGGTGTGTTCATTCTAGTGCAACTCAGCCTGACAGAATTTGAGTATTTCATCAATAGCAGGCTTTAGATCATTATTAGTAATATATTTCATTTCTGCAGTAAGTTTATCGACCTTATATGTCAGCTTTAAACTTTTAGCAAGGCTCTTTTCCGTGCAAACAATTTGAGGACTATAGCCAAACAATGCTTTACAACGACTAGCGATTATTTCTGCCACCTGCAATAAAGTATACGAAGTCCCGCTGCCCACATTAAATACCGGTTGACTTGCAGTAATACGAGTAGCCAGAAAATACTCGGTGATTTCATACACAGAACTCATTGGTATAAAGTCCCGTTCATTATTAGGATTAGAATTAATCGTAATACTTCGATCAGTTATGACCTGCTTACATACATCATTTACGAACAACATCCAACAATTAGCCTCTGTCACTAGTGGCAATCCAATAGAGTTTGACAATCTAAATATGTTGCCATTAATTAGGCCATCGCTAATCGCGTTAAGTAAAAAGTCCTCTGCAAACTTGTGAGTCAATGCATAAGGGTGCGACGGACTGGGCCTGGTACTCTCATCAATCTCGCCCATCAAGGGATTGCCGTATACATGCGCGGTGGAAAAATATAAAAAATATCCAACCTTATTTTTAATACCGGCCCGAATTAGATTGGCAGTACCGATACTATTCACCTTTTTAGCAAGCTCTGGGTGTTTTTCACTCTGTTGCGCATTAACAGAAGCTAAATGTATGATGTAACCAACATTAGAACAAGCTTTATTAAGTGTCTCTATGTCGTCGTAATTTGTATAAATCAACGAGCATTGTTTTAACTTATTTGGTAATTGAGCATCGAGTCTACTGCTGCCAATAATTACCCGGTAACCAGCATCAATAAGGTATCGAGCAAGACCTCCACCCAAGCAACCCAATCCACCTGTTATTAAAACGGTTTTTACTGCCACTGCTTCCAAGGAGCTTGGCCGCTATCCCATAATTGACATAGATACGTTTTATCCCTCAGGGTATCCATACACTCCCAAAATCCGCTATGTTTAAATGACATCAATTGCCCTTCTGCCGCTAGGCTTACTAGAGGCTCCTGCTCAAAAATAGTAGAGTCTCCGGCAATGTAATCTATTACTTCCGGTCTGCACACAAAGAACCCTCCGTTAATCCAAGCTCCATCACCTTTAGGCTTTTCTTTAAATGATGCAATGGAGTTATCATCTTTAATATCTAGCGCTCCATATCTCCCCGCAGGCTGAACAGCTGTCATGGTAATATGCTTCCCATGGCTTTTATGGAAATCTACTGTTTTAGCGATATCAACATCCGATAGACCATCACCATAAGTTAATAAAAAATTCTCTTTACCAATATAGTCTTTAGCTCGTTTAATGCGTCCACCAGTTAAAGTATTTAATCCTGTTTCCAGTAAAGTCACTTTCCATGGCTCGCTCTCATTCTGATGAATCTCCATACTATTTTTGGCCAGATCAATAGTCACATCGCTTTGATGTAAAAAATAATTAGAGAAGAACTCTTTAATAACATAACCTTTGTAGCCTAGTAATATGACAAATTCATTAAATCCATAGCTGGAATAGGTCTTCATAATATGCCAAAGAATAGGCTTGCCACCTATCTCTACCATAGGCTTTGGTTTAACATCCGTTTCTTCACTTAGTCGAGTGCCAAACCCTCCAGCCAAAATTACTACTTTCATCAGTTCAACCTCCAATCATAATCTATTTGCGTTATTGTCTTTCGATCCACTTCTTCTGGATCATGCTCCATATCGGCGATATTCAACAAAACAGAGTTGCCTTTTGATAGACCTTGGAAACCCAACCAGACCATTGGAGGTATGGTGATTCTGCAATAGTTCTCCATCGAAATAATAACCTCTTGTAGTTCTGGTTTGTCTTGCATTCTATCGTCTAGGATGACAAATTTAACCCTGCCAACAGGAACAACTAAATTCAATGTCATGCTGTGATGGCGCTTCCAAGCCTTGACAGCCTGGTACTCAATATTTGAAAAATAAGCTTCGCCAAATTGAACAAAACCTGTGTCCGATTTTTTCATGGCATGCATTACATTGCCACCTGAAGTCTGAATAATATCAAGAGGTGTGACCTTTAAACCTTTAATCATTGCGCATCTGAGGAATTTCTTGACTTAGCTATGTTCGAATAAGTATTAATTTGGCTAATTGTATACTCACGCATCGAATCATCCGGGCTTTGGTAGAATTGACGATACCACTCAACTGTCATTCTTACTGTCTCTTCAAATTTTAGCACCGGCTTCCAATTTAAATCAAACAAAGCCTTGTCACAATTAAGTTTTAACAAACCCGCCTCGTGCACGTGCCCCATATCTGACACATCTTGCCACCTTACTTTATCCCAATATTTTGACATCTCGTTAATTAATTCGCTAACTGGGTGATTTTGATCAGCTGACGGGCCAAAATTATAAGCCTGTCCATGATATTTTTGATTCTCAGATAGTTGCACTGCTAAGGCTAGATATCCCCCCAAAGGCTCTAATACATGTTGCCAAGGTCTGGTTGAGCAAGGGCTTCTAATTTGAACCACATCCCCTTTGGACCATGCACGCATACAGTCAGGTACAATTCTATCAACTGCCCAATCACCGCCGCCAATCACATTGCCAGCACGTGTGATGCCAATTCGAATATTCGAATTCTCTTGATTGAAAAATGACTCCACATAGGTTCGTATGACCAACTCCGCCATACCTTTGGAAGCACTATATGGATCTTTTCCACCTAATCGATCGGTTTCTCGATAACCCCAAACCCACTCGACATTGTCATATACTTTATCGCTGGTAATCATCACTGCCACGACCTGTTTATCCAGAACTCGCAATGCATCCAATAGGTTTGCCGTTCCTATAGCATTAGTTGTTAGAGTTTCCAACGGGTTGTTATATGACGGTCTAACCAAAGCTTGTGCTGCTAGATGAAAAACAAAATCTGGTTGAACTTTTTGCACCAGTTTGGACAATTTGTCTGCATCTCGAAGATCTAATCGATGGTCTTGGACAAAATCGAACAATGAGGAAGCATGATAGTTCGAGGGCTGGCTAACTACATCGTCGGACAATCCAAAAACATCAGCACCTAATTCATGTAGCCAAGCACATAACCAACTACCTTTAAACCCCGTATGTCCCGTTACTAAGATTTTCTTGTTATAAAAAGCGCCATGAAAGTCCATTTAACAATCTAATCAATATTATTTATTAAGTGATTACTTTTGAATAATACCTGATTTATTGTTTTATAAGCGTCGTAAGATCAGCCCGAATTAGTCAAAAATTTTTTTTACACCTAATAAACAATAGATATTTTTCAGACATTTGTTTTGCGGCAAACATTCTCTTGACTCTCTGTCGGCCTGCAAGACCCATTGATTCTCGCAATTCTCTACTCTTAAGTAGCTGCACAACCTTTTTAGAAAACTTTTCTGTGTCTTTACTATCAACGATATAACCACAACTGTTATCAGTACCGACTACCTCTGGCAAACCACCAATATTGGTTGAAACTATTGGCTTCCTTCTAGCCATGGCTTCGACAGCTGTATATCCAAATGATTCAAACTCTTGCGATCCAATAAGTAAAACATCTATTTGACTTATCAAAGATGCTCCATTGTGAATGAAGCCAAACAAATGTATGCGTTCCCCTCCCGGAGTATTTTTTCTTATTCTATCAACCTTTTTAAACTCTTCTTTAGAGCTGCCGCCACAAACTACTAGGTGTGCCTCAGGAACTTCTCTCAATACCTGCTCAAAAGACTCGAAGACAAACCTATGACCCTTTCTCTCTTCGTAAGTTCCCAGCATTAAACATACTGGTGTATCTTTGCTCACTCCTATATTTTCACGAATGTCAAAGTTGATCTTCTTGTCGCTACCGGGATCTTCTAATCCATTATAGATACATATACCATTATCTATCTGTTTGAAAGTTTTTCTAACTTTTAGCGACTCCAAACAGGCTTTTGAAACACTGATAAACAGCTTAACACTTTTTGAGAAAATGCCGTCTAACCAGTTCTCGTACCATCCAAATCCAAGTCTAGGTGCTACAGCAAAATTATGAAAATTATGCGTGCTCTTGCCCCTGCCCATTTTGTACCAGACTATATTGGCAATGCGACATGATTCTCCTCCAGGAAATCCTCCGTTTACCACTAACAATTCTTCAGCAGGCTCTTTTAAAAAAATATTTCTTATCAAGAAATATTGCAATGGAAGAAGGGGTAATCTAAAAAATGGCTGGAACAATCTTCGCACAGACCCAGGAAGGAAGATCATCTTTTTTGACAATGTCCAGCTGAGAGGAATATTGTGATAAATAAACTTACATGGTCTCTCGATAAGACCTTCCATATTATCCCTTCCAGGATGACTTTTATTACACACAATTGTAAACGTGTCATCCGGATTCGGCCAATTATTAATCAACTTTGAACAAAAGGAATCAACTCCTCCTTTTTGAATATTTTCAATAAAAATTAAAAGTTTCAAGCGTCCCCTCACTTAAGAAAATTGACAACAATTACTATCAATCAAAGCAACTACAAAAACAGAATGCAGATACTCCTAATTTTTCTTTCTAGCCAAAATGGTAATCCCTTCAGAGAAATTATCAGTAGACATATTAGTTATAATTTCTTTTGCTTTAGTGGGAATAAATCTACTAAAAAACGGGAATTTAAAAAAGAAAAAAGACATATTATCTACAACTGAAAAGCCAGATACATCTAATAGTTCTCGCATACTGGACAAAGTAAAAAATCTAATATGGGGAAACTCATACCTATTTGACCCGGGAAAATAAGAAAATGTATCTATGTTGTTTGTTATTAAAAATTTTAACCTTCCAGCAAGTGGAAAATGGTTTGGCACATGAACTAAAAAATGTCCGCCAGGTTTAAGTATTCTATATATCTCAAATGCCAAGAACAATGGATCTATCAAATGCTCAAATACATCTTTACAAACAACAAAATCAATACTGCCATCATTAATCGGCAACCTGTCCTTTGTAAAGTCGTCCACATGTACCAACTTATCAAAATCTAGCTTTTCTGCTTGTAATAATGCATATCTATTGGAGTCTACTCCTATTAAACTACAGCCAAACTTTCTCTTTATATTAGCTGTAAATACCCCATTACCACACCCAACATCGCAAACACTTTTAGCCTTTATCTGACCAAAAGCGCGATCTAGTATTGGGGAAAAGTAATTTTCCACAATGTTTTCATTTATATCGTCAAAGTATTTATTATCAAAATGCTCTTTCATTTGAAAACTATCTTAGTATTTATACATGCGGCTAAATCCCATCTAACTTCTGCTTAATAAATTCATAACCCAAGTTGCAAGCAACACCGCTCCTCTTATCGTAATACTTTTGTAACAAATCAGTCCTTTTGTCAGAAAAGGCAGCATTGTGCTTAACTTCGCCAGTGCAAAGAGATTTCATCTCTTGTTTAAGTTCTTCATATAAAAAAATTTCCCTGCCTGGGAGTATATTTCTGTACTCCTCAAAAAAACCCGTTCTATCAGAGTAAACCTCGTAATCCGGCATATAAAAAACCTGAGGCCTATTTAAAATTGAAAAATCAGTACTAGTGGTTGAATAATCATTTAAAAGAACATCAACTTCAAGCATGAATTTATTTAAATCAAACAATGGGAAAGTGTCTTTGTCAATTAGAATTATTCTATCTAGGTCAATACTCCAATCAGAGGGTCCTGCACTGCTATGCGTTGTGCAAAAGAAAAATAGGTTGTTGTTTTTAAGCCATCTATTGAAATCATAGACATCAAAACTTGCCATGTTTCTCAGTGGAATAGGATCATATGGGTACGGCCTCCAAGTAGGCGTGTACAAAATAACCTTATCTTTATTCGTGAAATTGGCAGCCAGTTCCTTGGCAATATTTTTTTCTTTAAAACTCCTTTCTACAAGTTCGCTATCAAAAAACTGATCGCAACGTGGATACCCGAAAGATACAATTTTTTCATCTGGTAAAAAATACAAATTTTTACCCATTCCAAGTCGCGAATATTCCGATGGGAAATTAATATAATCAAACGCATTCATATCTCTAATTTGTTTGATTGAAATACTTACTTCTGGGTGTCTCAAAGTTATTTTAGGACCACAACCATGTTGTAAACTTATCTTTATTACAGACTTAGGGCTAAGAATATTAAAGATATTAAAGAACTTAGTTCCATTGTCAACAACTATTTTTGTGGATAGTGCCACTTTAAGCATCTCAAAAGGCTTGTGCCACGTAATATATTTCCAACCATTGTTTGAAATATAGCGCCGTATCTTTGCATTATCGGTTACCCAGTATGCATCAATACCCTTCTTGTTCGATATAAATTCAAAAAGGTATCTTGTATTATCACAATATAACTGCCTACTGTAGGTTTGAAAAACAACCACTCTTTTTTTTGCTGTCAAATGTTTAATTGGGATAAAAAACATAGACACAACAATATGAATCGATATTTTTATTAGCTGCTTTAAATTCAATATTTCCTCAACTTATTTAAATATAGTAACAGCAATTTTTATTAAAAAAAGAATACTGTTAAGAAACTAAAATTTTAACTTATGCGCTGATATAGTAAAATTAAATGGTCTACCCTTATTTCAATAAATAACTTATTCAAAAAAAACTATGGATATAGAGTACTGGGAAAATTATTATAAAAAACACGGAAAAGAAAAAAGTATTAATAAGTGTAGCAGTTTTGCACAATTTTGCATGGATAATTTCTTTGTCGATCAAAAAATTAATATTGTAGAGTTGGGCTCAGGAAATGGTAGGGATGCAATATTTTTTGCGCATCATCATCATAACGTCATTGCTATTGATCAGAGCTCCGCAGCAATTAAGCTAGAGAGGCAAAAATTAGATAAAGAAATTTCCCAATATCTCCACCCTGTGACACTTGACTTTGTTTCGGAAAACTATATTGAATATAAAGACATAAATGCATTCTATTCTAGATTTACCATGCATTCCATAACTAAAAATGATGAAGAAGTGTTATTGCCAAAAATTTATAGCGCCCTAAGTGATGATGGACTTTTTTGTGTTGAAGCTAGAACTATTAATGACCCTTTGTGTGGCATTGGTGAAAATTGTGGGGACAATACTTTTATTAATAATGGTCACAAAAGAAGATTTATTGACTCTCAAATATTCAGAGATCAGTTATCTGAGTTAGGATTTGAAGAGCTATATTTCACCGAAGAGGATAATTTATCAATCCACAAAGATGATAATCCCGTTCTAATGCGTATAATTTCAAAAAAAACGCTAACTAATTAAAAAATAATTAAAAAAATTCTACATTTCTTTGACTGTGTGGTGATATACCATCAGAAAAGCAACCAAATGCTTTCTAAGATAATCTAACAGAGTTACAATTGTTTAACCGGAGCTTTGCCTTCGGAGGATTGAACGGTTAATAATAGTTCTTTCATGATATGTGTAAAATTGCCCTCGCTGTTAGCATATTCCTTGCAAAAATTAACTCGCACAGTTTGCACAGATTCTTGATTCCACCAGCCCTCAACATCCTCCCATATTTCAGCTATTTTATTTGAAATAGATTCAGGATCAGTATGAAAAATTCCGACCTTTTTTAGTTCATTAAAATGACTTTTAGCCGATTCTCTAATAACGCTATACTCTTCATTCCAAAAAATAAGGATGGGAATGTTTTGTGACATGTGCTCTAACATGCCGGTTCCATTATATGAATGTACAATTAGTCTACTATTATTAACCAGATTTTTCATAGACCTTTCTCCAACATCAACAACAACCTCTGGATGCCTTCTATTCCAAATATTATTCTTAATCTGATCAGCCATCCTATCACCGGGGTATAAACGAATAGACAGCCTTTTTTTAATATTTATTGGGAGTAATGATGCCAACAAAGACTGATCTTCCAAATACTTTTCATACTCCAGAATCTCATTCCATGGTGTCACATTATTAAAAAACACACGCCCAACGAGTAATAACCCTCCTTTTGGATAATGTCTAACCTTTCTTGATTTGTTAAACATAAAAGCAGGTTTGGTTTTAATGCCATTAGTCCAACCCCAAGTTAAATACCTATCACATATATCAATTTCATACCTCTCAGACGGAGTAAACTCTGCAATACCGTATTGCCCGCCGTGTTGACCAATAATATACGGGGTACCCTGATCAACCTTTTCAGCGGTCCAGCACTTAAAAAATTCATTCCCATCAAATGCATTGGAAGTGAAAATAAATCTCGGATTTTGAGGCCAGTTCAACGACTTTGAGCTGTTTTTTAATCTTTCATAACCCTCCAGGTAGCATGTGGGTATTTGCTCAGATAAAATTTTACGAGCAAACTCCTCGAAGTCACTCTCTGACTTATTTCCAATTATTAAATATTTACGTGCCTTGTGATTTGGAAATATATATTGAGTTTTCGGGGTTGACCTATACAAAGGAATCTGTCCTAAAGATATTTGGAGTTTTAATTTATTCCATACTGGCAAATACGTTGAAAAGAGGACGCCATCCTTTTTACTTGAGAATAAATTCATGACCGAGCTGATACTTTTAAGCATAAGCTTTATGATGTTTTTATATCCCTTTGAAGATTTATGACTATTCTTGCTTCTTAAAAAATTGTACCCCTTTTCTTCACAGTGGATATCTGTCCAGTTTTTTAAAATTTCACCATATATCATATGGTCCCATTCCGGAACATTTCCAACTATATTTGCAAAATCAGCATAACCCTCTGGGATTATTTCCTCTTTAGGAATCTTTAAAATAATTGTTTTATCGACATTACAATTTTCCAGTACTGACTTTACAGACATCCAACGATTGAATAAAATTGCTAAAATCTTATGAGTCCATGTCCCAAGTAATATCTTCCAATATCTTGATGAATACGACGTGCCATGAACCATATTCAACGCCGTTGTTAGGTCCTGAATCAAACGATTCGACAGAAGACCTATATACTTATAATGCTCTTGCTTTGTTTTCGAGTCTACAACATATTGAGATGCTGCCTCATAACCGCAACCATTTTTGTCAATCTCTTTATCAGATTTTAAATAATGCCAACTACCCAATATGATTTTATAACTATTTTCGTCCCAACTCTCCTCTATTGATGTAGTAACCAGCAAATTTTCTCGCATAATTTACTTCATTCCACTCGGTGTATAAACAACTCTATTTTTTGCATTCTCCAATTCCCTAGTAGGTGTTATAAACCTATCGCCCACATTTAAATCACTTATTATATTGTCCCCACTTTCGTCAATTACTTGTTCGATAATTAAGGACGCACCCGCAATACAAACGCATGCCCAATGCTCTGTCTTTCTATAAATTAAGCCAGATTGATAAGCGTTAAAAACCCCATCTTGAAAATTCAATGACACTTTCTTCAAGTAGACTTTATTTTTGCAAATATAAGTTTGTGCACCCTGGTATGGATCATCAAAGGCACAAATAAACCGCTCAAGATCGTACTTTTCCATAGACCAGTCAATCCATGAATTCGTCAAAGAATTTAATCTTGGCCAATAAGTAGAAAAATACTCTGTCTGATTGTGCAACTCTATACAGTCCGAAGATTTTGAATATTTATTAAGAAAATTTATCAAGAAAGTTGTGTTTTTTTTCACGTATATATTTTCATAATCAATAGGTAGTCTACAAGTGGCAGGATAAAGGTATTCATCGGACATAACAATACTCCCTGTATCTACACCCTCGTCTACAAGATGTAGGATGCTAAATCCAAATCTATTGGCGGTCATTATTTGCCAACTCCATCCCCCTCCGCCTCTGTTTTGAGGAAGTCTGGTGCCATGTAAATTGAACAATTTATTATTAAACAACTCTTTTATAGTTGCTGAATTAAAAATCCATGCCGCACCAAGTGATAAACAAAATATTTTGTCAGTATTGCCGATAAATTTTTTTACCTTTGTAGAACTAATTTCATTTGTAACCAAATAGCTAATGTTATTTTCTTGTAAAAAAGACGAAAGGGTTGTTCCATTAATAACTTCCTTGGAATGCCTTTCGCTTGTAACAACACTTATATTGAACCCCGCAGGCAATGCCCAGATGCAAATATTTCTCAGAATCTCGCCTCCTCCAAGAAGTAAAATCCCTTCATATGGACCAACCGTAATACTACTATTCATAGTAACTCCTATTTCTATAAAATTACTCAGATAAAGCAATGAGATCGAGCGAGCCTTATAATGACTCACTTGTCAATATCGCATACTATTTTTGACTTAATAACTTTTTGTCAAATGCTTCGACTTCCATGCCAAAATCTGGTCTAACGTTTTTTACATTATCCATAGTAATTACTCCTTCCTCTTTACTGTCTTTCTATACCTCGGCACTTTTGATGCAATCCAAAACCTCAGATATGTCATTATGATGTTTGAAAAATTCCCTTATTGATGAAACATTTCTAGCCAATAAAGAGACTATTTTTTCATTAAAAACCTCTTGACTTTCTCTGGATGAAATAAAGTCATCTGTTAATAAAGATGCTAGCCACATATAATTACTAAGTTTATTTGTAACAATAAAACCCATATTGCCAACAAAAAAAGCCTCCAGCATAGTAGACGAGTCTATAGCAACCACTACCTTGGATTTTTTAATAGCCTGTTCGCAGAACTTATTTTCAATAATTTCAATACCATTTTTCTCTAAAAGGGCGTCATTATTCAATAATACAGACTTTAGTTCGATATCTTTAGTGTCTCTTGGGCGTCTACATAAATAACCAACTTTATACCCTGCGTTTTTATTTATAAAGTTAATCATCCTATCCAGCATATACTTATGATTGGAATAATCTGAAGCAACACCCTTTTCTGGAAAGGTTAACTGCTCAACAATTAAAAAATCAAAGTTTGTATATAAGTCTTTAAACTCAGCTTCGATCGATTTTGAATCACTTCTACTGACACTCTGAGACAATATGCTCAAATACACTTTGCTCTTAATCTTTCCAACAATTAAATTTTTATACATGTCAGCCCATGAAATAAACATATAACATCTAACATAGCCATAACTAACTAAACTCATACGCCCGCCATTTTGAATAAGTATTAGCTTTATCTTGACTAAACTAGCTAATGAATCTTGCACAGGAGAATAACAATTGTCACAACTATCAATCAAAAAATCAACGCCTTGTATGCTATTGTAAAATCTCCTATAGAATACACATAGAGCAAAAATTTTTAAAAAAAGATAACGCTGATTAGGCGCTATTTTAGAAATAATTGAAGCACTTTTATTAATCTCTGCAATTAGCAAACGTAGATTTTTAAATGAAAAATTGAATCTTACGCCTCTAGAAAATACCTTCTTTACAGACTTTATATCCAAAGAATGGCTCTCTAAATCGCCATCCTTAAATAAAGATTTGAGCCTCGGATATAGTCGCGTATCATTCCTTTCAACGAACGCCACCTTTTGATACTTGCTAGGTAACATACTATTTTTTATAAAAGTCAGCCTGTTAACAAGGCAAAGAAAAAAAGTGACTGCGCATGAAAAAAACAAATTATTAGACAAAAATTTGAACAATAACCGCTCTTTAGTAGAAGCATCAATACTGTTATCTAGATGAATATCATTCAAATAAGCGTCTTGCAGAGTTTGACTGTCAATTGAAAAGATATCTTCAAAAAAAATTTCTACATGTTTAAAATTAAGTCTATATCTGCGCTCAAAGATTGAATTATTATAATTTTCAAGCTCTATTTTTTTAATTCTCAGCAATTTAAATTTTTCTTCAATCATCTAAAAAATTCTCCATTATTTTGCTAACAACATGTCTTGCACCATAATTACTTTGGTGATTTAGCATTTTTTTACACTGTATATGGGATTTCTCTTTTAATTTTTTATTAAACAGCCATCGTATGTTGTTCAAATCTGACTTTTTATTGACAACCACTGACATTTTCTCTCCAGACATTGGTATCTCATCTAGTTTGCAAAACTTCTTAAACCATAATTTAAACTTACTATTGTAAAAAAGATAGACAGGCAGTGAGAATGGGTACTTTGCCTTGCTTAGTAACTTTTGGAGATCATAACCTACTGTTGAGAACAGACTAACGGCCATATCCGTGCCAGACAATATTGTCAAAATATCATCATCTTTAGCTAGCAAACAATCCAAACTATGTGCTTTCAAATTGGAAATCACCCAATCAGTTGACTTCTTATCATCTTTCGGATGCGGTCTATAAACAACAATTAATGAGTCTTTAACTTTGGACATAGACTTAATAAAATCCAAAATAGTGTCTTGATACCACTTATATTTAAATAATGGCTGCCCAAACAATCCAACAACCTTTAAATTTTTTTTCCTGCCTTTAAGATATTTTTCTCTAATTTTTTTTCTTGCTTCTTCAATATTAATATAACTATTATCAGATAAGGAGCCAACTATAACTGTCCTGCAATTTTGACATCTTTTAAGTGTGACTTCTTCTGCAAAACTATCCAAAACAAATACTATGTCTGCAATTACACCTAGACTGTTATTTATATCTCCCCAATAACTCTGCACCGAAAAAGTTTTTACCTTTTTACGCCTACCTCCAATATTTAATAATATTTCGTCAATCCCGTAGTTTTCGGGCCCAGATATACCGGTTAATACGCAATCTGGATCAAACTCATCAAAAAGAGCAGCAATATTACTATAGAACTCATCCTTTTGATGGTGCGTCTCACATTTAACCAGCTGGCCAATATTGAGATTGGGTATTTTCTCCATAAAGATGTCATGTGCTGGATTCTGAGCCAATATTTTGACAAAGAATCTTTTATCTTTTATCAGGGCTAAAAATATTGGAACAATATCATTTGCACTTGCTGGATCTCTGGCAGAAATGAGAATCTTAATCACCTTTATATTATCCTGCAAATATTGTTTTTTCAATTTCTAAGATTATGCTTTTCTTGTTTAGCATCTCTCTGTGCAGATTCACAAATTTATCAATCTCCTTTAGAAATGTGCTTTGTATCTCATTTGGCAACATTGACAAGATTAAAAGAGATCGAATTGAAATCATTCGAAGCATAATAAGCAAATCCCCATTGCTGAGAATGCTCTTTAAGTTAAACTGGAGACAATAACCCTTTATAAAAGTTAGTGCCAACTGGACTTTGTTCTCAAAATTATTCATTAACACAAATCTTTGCAGAACAAACGCAACATCGTACAAAGGAGACATCCAAGCGGTTGTAGAGTCCTCAAAATCAATGAATATTGGCTTACTACTTCCCGTCTTAAAAATCACGTTTCCTGAATTCATATCCCCATGAATCATTTGGGCACAGTGAAATAACACTTGAAATTCCTTGTCGGTTGTATTTTTAATTAATTCAATGGCTCTGGTAGGGAGAAGTTTTTGAGAGAGTTTGTTGGATCTGATTTTATTTAATTGAGTAAACAATTCGGTGTTTTTCTTTTTTCCGTTAACAGAAACTTCCGACACCAAAGGATACTTCTGCATTAATACATGCATTTTTCCCAGCTCACTTCCAACAAAAAATAACTCTTTTTCGTCTCCAGAAAAAAAATTATGTTCAATATAGTCATAAACATAAATCCACAGATCATCTCCAGCATACTTCTTTGGATAGTTGTCTATTGCACAACTAACGGATAGCTTTGATTTTTCTAACCATAAGGCAATTTTTTCTGCTGATAATTGCAACTTGCAACTATTTCTATCAAGCACCTTTATAAAGTTTTTATTAGATCCTGTCGAGCGATAATAACCAAACAAGCATCCAGTATGCGCATCTTTCTTCTTTTGGAATGTTTGAATTATTCCGCGATCAAAAAGGTGTTCGAATAACTCTTTTTCTTCTGACGATAATGGCTGCCACTGAATATCAACGGGAGCAATCCCAGAATAAGCAGGTCGTCTGACATTTAACATTAAAAATCAGTTGCACTAATTGGTTGACCAGCAGGAATAAATTTTTTGGACTTTCTGCCTAGCGCAAATTCCACATGCTCAATAGCCAAGCCTTTTGCAGGAAATGCGTATCCTATATTCTCACCATTCAATACCTCGCCCTCAGTAATATCTGTTTTGGCAATTAAGCCCATTCTTGAGCGATATTTATCTCTATGCCTCTCAAGGTGTCTTACACCACTCCCTAAGCCTTTAGCTATATTGCTAATTTTCTCTTGAACTACAACTGCCTCACTCACGTTCAAAGCATGTGCGCGGTCTTGCTCATCGCCTAATTCATCAGGGCATACACCTTTTTCAACAATCGCAGCGCCCAGTGCTGTCGCAGCATAAAGCATTTCTTCGCTAATATGGTGATCTGATAAACCATAAGGTAAATTAAAACTTTGCCCTAGTGTTTGCATAAACCTAAGGTTATGTTTATCAACAGGTACTGGTGGCGCCAAAGGACTGTGCTGAATAATAATATCGAATGCCCCGGCATCATTGGCCCAATTAACTGCTCGAGCCACTTCTTCTAAGGTACTGTGTCCGGTGTCGAGCACAATAGTCTCGCCTAGGCTTGCCACATATTCTATTAATGGCTGATGTGTGATATTTGACGACGCAATCTTTAAAGCTATCGCTCCGTGACTTACGGCAAATTCTGCTCCTTTGTTGTCGTATACAGAAACTACAAATTCACAACCTTTATTTTTAATGTGTGAGAATATTTTTTCATAAGCCTCTAGCGGAACAATTTTTCGTTCTATAACTTGACGATAATTCTCCTCAATCATTAAATCCTTTGAAGCACTATAATAGAATTCTGATAAGTCGGACTTCAAACAGATGTTAGCATCATGCAGTATTTCGGCCTTAATAACTGGAATTCCTGAATCTACAAGTTGGTCAACCAAATCCAGTGCAACACTGATATCGTGATTAAAGAATGTACCTATATCTGGCAAAAACAGTGTTCCATGCTCTTGCAGAAGGTTATGTATGTTTCTATTGTTCATTAACTAAATCAAGTAAATAATGTTTAAATTGCTTATATTCTATATCAGCGCCATGTACTTTTCTATACTCCGTATGTAACTGCAAAAGAAAATCAGACCTGTCAATAACAAGACTATCCATGTGAAGTTGTGCCAAATTAAAGTCATCCCTTGTGTCAATATCAATCGAATCTTCCTGTGACATAATGAATGCATAGCATCCCTGTTCTGGAAAGAATGTCTTTTTAGAGCGCAATACCCCTACTTCACATATATAAATTGCCCCATTTAATCTATAGTAGTCTGGAAGATCTTGACTTCTGAGGTTGTGGATTTCTTTTCTCATGAAGCTGGATAATGATGCATCTTCGGGAAGAGTATTGCACCAAAGAGGATGGTGTTCAGCCAAGCAAACACTTACAACTGAGCTCGCTTTGTTGTTGTTTGTCAATTGATTAAATGCACTCGATATATGCTCAGCTGTACGCAATGGTGAGGTTGGTTGCAATAAAACTACATAATCATAATGCTCATCTGCTTTCTCCAGCTCGTCTAATAAATGCAAAACAACATCTAGTGTTGTTGTTTCATCTGTTGATAGCTCGTGAGGTCGATAAAATGGTATTTCACATCCAAATTTCTTTGAAACTTCGGCTATTTCAGCATCTTCTGTACTAACAATCACTCTGTCAATATGTTCACACTGGTTCGCTGCATCAATTGTCCAACCCAGCAAAGGCTTGCCGCCCAAAGGGAGAATGTTTTTTCTTGGCAGTCTCTTGCTGCCACCTCTTGCTGGAATGATAGCAAGTACTTTCTTGTCAGTCATTATCCGCCCCCTTTGTTTACAATCTATATTTGACTTATTATTTGATGCGATCAATCTGAAATCAAGACTTCAACATCAACTTTGTATTCTTTAACGAACTCTTTTACATTGTCCGAAGAATTTGCAATGCCTTTTCTGACAAAGTTATTAATCTTGCGATCTGCAATACAGTCCGACGCATGATGAATAATTGCTTTTCCAGATAAAAAGATGGCGATATAGGAGGAGCCATAACTACTGACCTCTGTAAAGTCAGTATGCGTGTCAGCAAACAACTCTATATTATTTGCAAATTCTGTCGGCAACAACATCTGGGAAGACTTAACAACAACATCCCCGTCATCGGGGAAATATACAACATTAGGCTTAATAATCAAAGAAACATCTTTTGAGAAAGTCACTCTAAGCTTAAACTTTCCTCCAATATCTTTAAGGAGTCTTAAATAGTCTGCATTATTGGATTTTTTATATTGCCAGATACTTCTCCAGAAATATTTCCTATAGCCTTTATTATGTGTATGAACGACAGTTCTCTTGGTGTTGCTAGCAATCATTCTATGCACGACAACATTTCTAATGGTTGAGCTATAGGCACACAGGGTATTTGACAACTCTTCATTGTGCACTCTGGATATGGGAGACAAGTGGCCGTGAGCCAGATTAGAGTAGGTCAGTCCAATGCAATCATCTCGAAAAATGACCATATTTTGCATTATCAAATCTTCACTGAAGTGATCTAAGACAATATGCAATACTATATCATTACCAGCATGGGCAGCCTGCACCAAATCAAGCTTATCGCCCTTAACAATCACACTATCCTCTATGGTCAAGATGTCGTGCATAGCTATTTTGTAATTTTCAGAAATTTTAAATCAATCAACAATTTTAGCCCATTAGTTAATCTTCTTTCCTGGTTAACTTGCACAGTCCATGATCGAACAAGGTCGCTCTTTGGTTCAAGATCAATAGGCAGAGAAAAGTCAAAAAACTCTATTTTTTTTACTTTCCCTGTTAACCATTTTTTTACAGTTTTCATGGAATAGTTATTCCAGCCTTTTTCCCATCCAAGATCATCTCCATTCTCGTCATACTTGCGATGTGTTATCTGCGTATCGGCATTCATCTCGTTGAATTGAGAAAACACAATAACTTCCCCCCCTGTTTTAGTGCACTTAATCAGTTCATCAAACATTTGTATTGCATCATACTCATCAAATATACCCAGCACACCAAAGCAAGTAACTAGATCATACTGATTTTTAAGCTTGGATGACATGTCGGTAGCACTGCCTTGAACCCAGGTTGCGCCTGGAACTCTCTCTCTAGCAATATCTAGCAATTCTTCAGAAACATCTATACCAGTACAGCGCCAGTCAGGATTGCAAGACATAAGATAACCTAAAAGTGCACCTGTGGCACACCCCACATCTAAAACTTCTTTGTTATTCTGTTCAGATATCAGCTCTATAAGTTTTTTAAAACTCTCTTTAACATTAGCATGATGATCCTCTGTGATATATGTATTGAAATTCTTATAATCAGCCATGTCTATTTCCTTTAAAAACTATGAAAACACAGTATGTTTTAAAACCCAATTATCCCCCTGTTTCTCCCATAAATGTGGTGAGCGAAATTTATCAACAATCTCATAAAACTCATCTACCGATATATCTAGATATTCAAGAAAATCTTTTAAGTATCGTTCTGGAAATTCCCCGTCAAACTTTTTAACTAAATAGACTGCCTCTTCACGTGTTATTTTTCCATTTCGCACTTCTTGCGCTGCATCGTAGGAGGCTCTGCCTATACCAAATTTCACATACGTCATATAAAAATGAAAAGGCACAACTTTATCATCGATCTCCGTATATCTAGAGTAGGTCCCTATTGATCTCTCATAAGACGGCATGAAGCCAGTATTGTCAACTGCGTAATAATAGCATTCTTGAGGGTCCCACTTTTCAAAATACCCTAAGAAAGAAACCTTAACATCTGAGTCATTGATCTGTTCAATAGTGGGTGGTATATAGGGACTAAAGTCATTAAGTGTGAATTCTGTACTTCCTATAATGTCTTCCACTTTTTCTCCGCCCAGGATCATATCCAATGGATTGTCAATTGTGAAAAAATCTGGCTTCATAAACGGATCTTTATTGTCTTCTAAAGGATTGCCGTACTCAGCTTGATTTTCTCCATACATTATTAACTTAATGCCGAATTTCTGAGCTAGTTTTGGGCCAATTACTTTTTGCCCGTGTATAAATGGCTGAAATGGGTGGCCCAAGTTCTCAAAAGCCAAGCGAGTCAAATAACGATGCAATTTGCCGTTGGGAGTATAAAGAAAGCTATCAATACCACCGATCTTAGTTAAATTGTTAAAGTTATTCCAGCCCTCTTTTGTAAACATATTGGGCGCCCAAGTAACTGCAAGTGGGTTCATCTTATACTTATATTTGAGAACATGTGCTGCGAAGGCACTGTCCTTGCCACCACTGCTTGGAACCAGTACATCATACTCTCCGTTGGACTTCCTGTAAGGTGCTAGCAATTCGAACAACTTTTCTTCTCGCTCTTTCCAGTCTATATCACCCTTTTCAATATGAAAATTACAAGCAGAGCAAACTCCATGCTCGTCAAAAACAATTGTTTCCTTGTTTTTATTTTTATTTTTCATTTCAACTGTAGAGCTTGGGCGCTGGTTGGAAATTACGCATTTTTTACAAAACTCAACATTGGCCGGCAAGCCATAAAATGCCTTTACTTTTTTCATTGTGTTATATTGTTAAAATCTATTACAGTCAACTCTAGACAATTCCAAACTATTAAAATTATCACTTTGAACCTTATTGTCAAAAATACACGCATCATTCACATTTAACTTTTTCAAAATGTCTAATGTATCTTGATTGTAGGACCCTGGATAGCCATATGGATAGCAAAAGCTCCGATGACCCTGTCTAATAATGCCCTCCAAGAAATCAAAAGACTGTTTTATTTCCTGAAACTGTTCAGAATAGGACAGTCTAGAAAGAACTTTATGGGAAACTGTATGTGATCCGATAATATTGCCATCACTCTGCAAGTTGACAATATCGTCCTGACTTAAATAAACATCATCAAACAACTTGTCTTCATTGAAAAATTTCAGCATTAATTTATCAAGTAGTGTTTCTCTAAATTCATATTTAATATAATAATTTAGCAGTCCTTTTAGAGTTTTTTCGTTATCTTTGTAACTATGACTGCTGTAGATAATATTTCTAAATTTTTCAAATTCAAAATGATCGATCATATGCTCATCTATTAGCCTACTCAACTCCTCAAGTATTTTGTCTGCGCCGTATTTTCCTTGCAAAAAATGCACTCTATGAACGCCTAATAGTTGCCTGTTAGAATAGACACCTGTCGGTATGAAAAACAACCCCCAAAGTTTGCGTTTTTTTAATTCGGGCAATACATACTGATAATGATCTTTAAGTCCATCATCAAAAGTTAGGACGGCGCCGTCTATATTTTTATTATTTTTAACTGAATATAAATACTCCTCTTTAGAAAGAAACCCGTATTCACTTTGAAAAAAATCCAACTGCCGCTTAAATGACTCCAGATTTAAACTATTTAAGAAGGGGTATTCGTCACTTATAGGCCGAACATAGTGATACATTATATTTATCATACTACATAAGAAATGGCTGCTCTATCAGAGGAAAACGCTTAACCAGACTGTCCTTTTCTTTTAGAAATTCTATCACAGCGTTATTTCTAAAATTTCTATATAAGTCCAATGTTAAATCAGGAGTTGCATCTACATTTTTGTATGTTTTTCCCACAAAATCCGTCACTGCTTCCATAGGCTCAACCATATGAAAATTAACAATCAACTTGACAAAATCGTGTGTCATCTGTTTTATTAGTCTATTGCCTATTTGATGAGGATTGTCAAAAGGCAGAATTGTTGCCCTTGACTGATGAATGATCTCACCTGTATCCACCCCATGGTCAATATACATAAATGTATAACCTTCAAACTGGAACTCATTATTCACCAAGCAATGGAAATTTGTCCCTGCTCCAAAATAATATGGCGACAACCCGAGATGAACATTTATGATTCTATTTTTGAATGCATTAATTAGCCTCGGCTTAATGAGGCTGCATCCATAAGTAACTATTAGGTCTGGCTCAAGTTTAATGACTTCATCAACTATCAAGTCGTCATTTATATCACCTTTGCCAATTATTTTTGGGCTAGAACGATCTTCAACAAGCTCAATCACATCAGAGAAAAAATCGTACTCTGTATTGTGTCTGGCATCAAAATGCAGTTGCACTTCATCGTTAAGATTTTGCAATTCTGGCTGCTTTATAGACAAATCCAAAGAGGTATCATCAGACTCAACATATGTCCGAAACACATTGATGTTGTTATTGTTTGCGAACATTAACCTAAAATAAGTATGCCTTATTTGATTAGAAGTAATAATGACGATATTCTTCATACACCTCTTTGAACTATCTCGATATAGTTCTTAACAATGCCCAAACCAACATTGCCGCTTTTTTCGGGATGAAACTGACAAGCATATATATTATCCTGATTAATAGAAGAGCAAAACTCAACACCTCCATATTCAGTTGTTGAGAGAATTATCTCAGGGTGGCTTGGTTTACAAATATAACTATGAACAAAATACACATCCTCCTTGTTGCAAACCCCCCGAAGCAATCCTGACGACCAGCTGATGTCTCTTTTTTGTATCTCATTCCAGCCGATATGTGGCAATTTGTCATTCAACTTCTCTGTAAATCGCTCCACGACACCTTTTATAAGCCCCAGGCCACTTGTTTTTCCAAACTCCTCTCCTCTATCAAACAATAGCTGCATTCCTAGGCAAATTCCCAGCAGGGGTTTTTTTGAGTCGACATAAGTATGCAGAACGTCAACAAGGCCTCTAGCCTTTAATTCTCTCATGCCTTGGGGAAATGCCCCTACCCCTGGCAAAATTATGCCGTCTGCACTCAACACCTCCTGAGGTTTGCAACTCAATAAAACCTCAGATGCCCCACAAAGAAATAGTGCGTTCTTAATACTTTGGACATTTCCAAGTCCATAATCTATAACGACTATCTTCATAATCTCACTTGTATTCCACTATCAAACAAACTTTTTTTAATACACTCCACTGATGACGCCTTGTAATGAAGAATTGAAGACACGGCTACAGCATCGCATTGAGAGTATTGACACACGTCCACAATATCTTTTTCAGAGCCCGCCCCTCCAGAGGCAATAACAGGTATATTCACAGCGCTAGAAATATTATTGATTAGTTCAATATCATAGCCCACACCGCGTCCATCATTGTCAATCGATGTAACAATTAACTCTCCCACGCCTGCCTTTTCCAAAGTTATTGCCCATTCAATTGCATCTTTATATGTTCTATGCTTCGCATTATCAACAAATGCTTCCCAGCCGCCCCTGTATTGCCTTGCAACTATCGAACCAATAATGGCCTGAGATCCAAACATGCTTACAGCCTCCTGGACAAACTCTATGTTTTTAACTGCCTGGGTATTAATGGCTACTTTATCTGCACCTGCACTTAGAGCACCTTTTATATCAGCAATCGTTTTTATACCGCCGCCAATAGTAATTGGAACAAAAATGCTTTTAGCAGCATTCTTTAATATGTGAATCAGGGAATTTCGATCATACAATGAAGCGACAGCATCTAAGAAGATAATCTCATCAATACCTTCTTGATAATAAAACAAGGACATTTGTTCAGGGTCTCCAACCTTTCTCAACCCTTCTAAACACTTTCCTTTAACAACACTATTATTATTAATATCTATCCTAGCAATAATTCTAATTTTGTTCATAACTCAAATCTTGAAACTGCTTTTGATGCTGAACTGACCATACCAAATCCTGGTCTAAAAGCCTTAAAAAAATCTCATCACTATTGCCTTTACCAAAATCAATATCTGCACCACTTTGACAAAGAGAAGATTTCTTAATCTTTTCAATAGCTCTTATGATTGAGTTTTTATCATTATCGCAATGTATAATACATTCCGAAGTGGCTCTATTTTTTTGCCTACTGCCAATGTCAATAGTTGGAGTATTGTAGTAATAAGCCTCTCTAATGCCTGAGCTAGAATTTCCCACTATATAATCAGCATTCTTTAGTAGGGTTAAAAAGTACTCAAACCTTAGAGAAGGATAAACTCTAACCTTATTGTTACCCTCTAGCCTTTGGTACTCCTTGAGAATTTCGTTGGACCCAAGATCGTTATTTGGATAAATAACGACATAATTGTCACCACTTTCAATTAAAGCATCTACAAAAGATCGAGCATTCTTTTGAGCATCCTGATACTCTGTAGTAACAGGATGTAGCATAGCAATTGCATATCTATCGTAATCTATATCATAGTAATCTTTAACAATGTCTAATGATGGCAGGTTTTTTGGATTCATTAAGTCCAAATCTGGAGAACCCAATACAAAAATTGACTCGTTTAATTCTCCTAGTTGAATTAGTCTATTTTTTGCCTGCTGATTGGCAACAAAATGAATATGGGACATCTTACTTACAGCGTGTCTAATTAATTCATCAATCGTCCCTGACACTTCACCACCTTCGATATGAGCAACCAATATATTGTTCAAACTACCAACAATGGCGCCAGACATAGCCTCGACCCTATCGCCATGCACAACAATTAAATCTGGCTTAATCTGCCCTACGTAATGCGAAAAACCATCGATGGTTTTTGCCAGGGTCCGATCCATATTGTCTATAGAATCATGGTTAATGAATTTGTATATATTTTTAAAGCCACTCTTCTCTATTTCGCCACCTGTCAAACCATATAATGCATTTAAATGCATGCCGGTAACAAAAATATGCGCTTCATATTTATCTGACTCTTGAACGACACGAATTAATGACTTCAACTTGCCAAAATCTGCACGCGTTCCGGTCAAAAAGACAATTTTTTTACTTTTTAACATCTTTCCATTCCAAATGAGTGTCGCACTCAATGTCAGACAAAGACATCTTTCCTAGTAATGATGAATACTCCTCGGCGCTAATCTCTCCTATTGCAGGTCTTTTTACCCATATATTATCTTTTGTAAACTTCTCACCTTTTCGGATAGGCCTAATAGCTACAACAGTTGCAAATGCGAAATCAATTGTAACCTGCTCCTCTGCGATCATTTCTTTTCTTCCGCCGCGCATCTTGAATAAAGCATTACTGCCGTCAATTAACTCCATTAAAGCGGTCGGATCCATAGAATTTACTATATCAGGACCGTCCCTGTCCATAGAATCAGTGAAATGCCTCTCTAAAATTGATGCTCCTAGAGCAGTTGCACCAAAACAGGCTAAATTGGATGTTGTGTGATCCGACAAACCAACAACCGCATTAGGAAACTCTCTCTGCAAGTCTTTCATGGCACCCAAACGAACAAGATGTGATGGAGTTGGATACAGGTTTGTAGTATGCAATAATGCATACTCAACTTTATGTTGTTCCAATATATTAACTGTCTTTCTCACTGACTCAATATTATTCATGCCAGTGCTCACAATCATTGGCTTTCCAAATTTAGCAATGTGCTCAATTAGCGGATAATTATTACACTCTCCTGAGCCAATTTTGTAAGCACAAACTTGCATTGCTTCAAGTCTGTCAGCTGCCGCACGAGAAAAAGGGGTGGAAATAAAAATCATCCCCTTGCTCTCCACATACTCCTTAAGCCTCATCTCCTCATCTTCATTTAGAGCACAGTGTTGCATAATCTCGAATATAGAAGTATCTGCATTACCAGGTATTACTTTTTTTGCTGCAGCACTCATCTCATCTTCAACCACATGCGTTTGGTGCTTGATTACTTCAGCACCTGAAGTAAAAGCGACATCAACCATTTCGAAGGCAACTGCTAGATCTCCGCCATGGTTAATGCCAATTTCCACAATTACCAGCGGACTATATTCTTCTCCAACCATCCGACCGCAAATATTGATTTGCGTTTTTTTAGTCATTTTTCCACGAACTCCAAAGTTACTTCAAAATACAATAACAAGCAGATAAGATTTTATACCAAGTGTTTGACCCACTCAGCGCTTCACTTAAAAAATAATTCAAATTATTGGCAGTATCTGCCAATATTAAAAAGTGGCTCTAAACACTACCAAAAGCTTACAAATTTATGAAAAATTGGAATTTCAAAACTAAAAACTGAGGGGGTGTTAATCATTAATACTCTTTTATTTCCAACAAGGAAAAACTTTCTAAGATATGCTCTTTTAAAGGTTTAGAATGAATGTCAGAACCGAATAGAACAAGCTACAGCTTCCTTTTTGAAACATGATCAAGATCACTATACTTTTTTTCTTGAAGTTTTCCATTCTCTAAACTATAGATTTGATCACAGTCTCTAAGAGTGATTGTTCTATGAGCAATAATTAATATAGTAATGTCCTTACTAAGTGTTTGGATTGAACGCATTACTTCTCTCTCAGTCTTTGTATCAAGCGCACTTGTAGCCTCATCCAATATCAATACGTCAGATTGTTTATAAATGGCTCTGGCAATTCCGATCCGCTGCCTTTGTCCTCCAGATAGCCTGCCTCCCCTCTCACCAACAAGTGTTTTATATTTCTCGGGCCAGCTTTCAACTATTTCGCTTAACTGGGCTAGCTTTGCTGACTCTCTCACTTTCTCATAATCAATCTGATCAGCAGGAACACCGAAAGCAATATTTTCCTCAATCGAGGCATCAGATAAATAAGTATTTTGAGAAACATGCGAAATACGCTTTTGCCACAAACATCTATTCTTGCTATCAACCAATTTATCATCAATAAAAATATCTCCAGAAGAGGGGATTATTAGACCCATAATGATATCAAATAGAGTACTTTTTCCACCGCCAGTAGATCCTATCAAACCTACAATCGATCCTTTTGGAATTGACATATTGATATTATTCAATATAGGTCGCTTAGCTCTTCCATAATACAAACTAACATTCTTGAGATATATACCTTTAGAGAATGGAATAGATCCTGAACCACAAAAATACTCTGGCAATGGTTGGCTCAATAAATGTAAAACATCATTAAAGGAAGCATACGAACTTCTGATACTTGCGTATGAACCATAAAGCTGTTGCAGCGCAGGAAGTATTCGCTGCGCACCAAGAGCTAGGGCGCCTAGGACGGGTATCGCTGACTCTACCCCACCATCTCTCAAATGTATAGCATATGCCAAACCCGCAATAAGCACTATACCGATTGACTCGATCACATAGCGAGGACTTCCATGTATAAACTGATTATTGCCCAACGCTCTTCGCATCGGCATATCTGATTGACGATATAAACGACAGTAAAAGTCCTGATTTTGCTCTATTAGAACTTCTCTTATACCACCAATGCCCTCCTGAATAGATTTAATAACCTGGGTTGATTCCTTGGCAATTTTGCGACTGTTTTCTTCTAGTTTGCTCCTAGTGTAGACTATCACTAGTCCGTATAGCAAACCGAACACTAACAGTGCACTAACTGTTACAACCGCATCAACAACAAATAAAGCGGCCACAACAAAGATAATTACTACTACAGAACTAATGAAAATAAGTGCGGGGTTTAAGATACCACTGGTAACCGCGCCTGTCTTGTTGGTAATGCCATTAATTAGCTCGCTTGTATTAAAGGCGGTATGCGCCAGATAATCTTGAAATAGAGTCCTGCGATAAGCTTCAACACTAATATCTGCTCCCGTTGCATATGAGAATCTAGTTGTAGCATAAAGCAAAAGAAGCCGCATAAAGCCTGAAAGAATTGCAGCTGAAATAAAAGCAATTGTCACTGGAAGAATCAATTCATCTGGATCTTTAAATTGAAAAAAATCAATGATGAATTGCATGTACTGGTGTTGAAATACTTGCTCTGGGGATGTTAAAATCGCTAAAAAAGGAACTACCGCCCCAATACTGACCACCTCCGCAATGGAAGACGTCACCATTAATATTAATATTAGAAAAAATTGCACATGTCTGCGCTTACTAGTATGCAACCATAGTGATGTTAGTTCTGCTATCATTTAAACCAATCAACAATTACTTTTGTAAAGAACGTATAACTTAAACCTACAAGGGCTCAGCCAACTCGATTATAGATGTCTTTTCGAGATTTGGCATTTTTATTATCAAAGATGACACAACGATAGCATGGCCGAAAGAAATAAAACTCGATTTGAAAAATGGTTTTCTATATCGCGCCATCTAAGACGCTCGGGTGCTAATGAATTATCAGCGCTCATCTCAACCAACTTCAAAGTTCAGAAAACGCATATTATTCCAGGCAAAGAAATTACCTATACGCATGGCAGTGCCAATGATTTATCTCGGCATTTTCGAGCCTTGGAGCAAGAGTTTGTTGGTCAAAGCGAGCTTTGCTATACACATGCCAAAATTATTGTGCTGATTAGGCGCGAATTTGAAGTAAAGAAAAACTTTAGACAATTTGAACAGCTGTGGCATGCAGAGAAAAAATATTTACTTAAGCATTTAAATACTCGATGGCTCATTGCAGCAGCTGACACCTTGGCAGATTACTCTGATGATAAAACGGTTAGAGCGCTTTCCGTGGCTTGCACTTGCCTACTAAATACTGTTAAAATTCAAGAATCAGAACGTTTTATCACCAATGCTCAAAATTTACGTGATGATTTGGACAAAATTCATCAGCTAGATAATGAGCGGCGCTTTTCCTTGTTTGATGGCACATCCGTCTTTAAGTTTGGCACCGATGACACACTCAGAAATATGCGTTGGCGCATCGATAAAGTAGCCAAGTTTAATATTGCTGGTGAGATATTATTAGAAGTCTTTAAGCGTTTGCAAAAGTTTGATACCGTCTATAAACGCACCAAAGATCGACATACTCGAGACAAAACTGGCTGGTGGTAATGACAATTCTAATTATTAGCTTGACTGGAGCCAAACAGAGACGAGAATTTCAGATGCAACAACTCTCGGCACTCAACCTGGAATTCAATTTTTTAGATGCAGACTCAGTTGATGATATAGACGAAACGGTTTATAAGCAACATTATCAAGATTGGCAGCGTCTATTAAAAACCACTGAAATGGCTTGTTACTATTCTCATCAGCACGCCTGGAAAGAGGTGATTAAATCTGACCAACCAGCGCTCATCTTAGAGGATGATGCTCTACTTTCCAAATGTGTACCTGAGTTATTGTCAGACTTAATAAACAAGAAAGGGGTTGATTTAATCAACTTTGAAAACCGAGGTAGAAAAAAGTTTGTATCTAGATCTGCTGAAAACATTGCCTGCAATTCAAAACTACTTAGACTTTACCTAGATACAACAGGTGCGGCTGGCTATCTACTATGGCCATCTGGCGCAAAAAAACTTCTCGAATGTGAAGCAAATAAAGGAATAGCTCTGGCTGATGCTCAAATTTATAATTGTAGATCTTTAAGATCTTTTCAGGTTGAGCCTTCGCCAATAATTCAACTAGATATGGCTCGACACTACGGAATCAAATATAAGTTTGATAAGAAATTATCAAGATCATCGGTAAGTTCTAAAGCAAGGCTTAGTAATAAGCTATCATTTAAATTTAAAAGAATTTGGGCACAAATAAAATTGGGCCTTTATCAAACAAAGATTTGCCTCTCCTCAACTAAACGTTTGATCAATCTTCTTCCCGAACAATTTCCAACTCACTTTGATTCTTAATATTTTTGACTTAAAAATGTAATATTTGGAAGTAAAAATGCAAGCATAAAAATAAAAAAAGCATTTACATGTTCTTCACCAAATGCAATATGGGTAAATCCAAAGAAAAAATAACTCGTACAAAGAAATATTCCAGCAACAGCATACATATTTATACTTTCTTTTTCTCTATTAATTAAAAAAATACTTGACGGCACAAACAATAAAAGAAATAAAGCCGCAAGACCTACAAACCCTGCAGATAAAAGATGTGTTAAGTACTCATTATGCAAATGAGTAAAGTTAGTTATTTCTCTTTTGTGTTCATTACTATAGTTCGCTACTTCTTTATTTGCTAATCTATACCCATAACCATACCAAGGTGCTTGCTTATGAGCTTCTATGCCAGCATTCCAAATTTGTAATCTCATACCAGAAGAGCTGAGTGAAGAATGGTCCTTATTCCATGTCGCAATATTGTTTCTAGTTTTGTCATAGGTGCTACTCAAAAAAGGAAACGAGAAAACAAGAATAATGCCTAATAAGAAAAACAAAATAACTGCTAATTTTCTATGCGTAGATTGAAGAAAAAGTTTTCTAAAACTAGTAAGTAAAAAAACAAAAAATAATATACCAAAAGTTAAAATGGAGCCCCTACTGCCAGTTAGGAGAAGAGCGATAGTTCCAATAAAAAAAGTAAAAAAAGTAAAAATTAGCTCTTTGGGGGCTTCTTTAAAAATTCCAACAATGGATATAAATAAATAAACTACTAACAGATCTCCTAATATGTTCGGATTAAACATCCCGGAAGGGTGTGCCGCATCATCAATTGCAATATACTCTATAAAAATAATACTTGAAGCTATTACTAATGCAACCTTAACAGATTTCAACAAATCAAATATGTTTAGATTGTTTTTTTTATACAAGGCTATAGCAATTAATGGAGCCAGTAGAAAATGTATTTTTCTAAACAAATGTTTAAGTTCCTCATCAAAACCTACATTTAAAATTATCGACATGGCCATAATAAAAAAATAGCCTAATGTTAAAAATGTAAAAATCCTAAGGTCTTTATTTGTTAAGGGATTGATTTTTTCAGAAATAATCCTATAAATTCCGATTACCACAAAAATAAGAAGAATTAAATTTCCAAAAATTTTTACATTTATTAATAAGACTGGGAAAATTATCGCTAGCAATCTAATTATCGAATCTAAATTTTTAAAATTATCGGATAAATATCTCATGTCCGTGCGTCCCTCAAAGCTATATTAATACTGATATAATTTCGACAAAAATCACTCTAATAAATTAATGTTTAGTAAAGAAGAATCTAAAAACTTCATAGAAAATATTATTATAGAAGACCTTCAATCTGAAAAATACAAAAGTATTAATACCAGATTTCCCCCTGAGCCTAACGGCTTCTTACATATTGGTCATGCAAAATCCATTTTTCTTAATTTTGGCATTGCTAAAAAGTTCAATGGTTTTTGCAATTTGAGATTTGATGACACCAACCCATCCAAAGAAGATATTAAATTTGTCAATTCCATTAAAGATGATATTAGATGGCTTGGTTTTGAATGGAGTGGAGATGAAAAATACAGCTCTAATTA
>Ga0255762_10000717_pt1 | contig 29369 bp, 23 predicted proteins | sample 101ome_16_FD_179962 | JGI IMG/M metagenome (GOLD analysis project Ga0255762, IMG submission 179962) | Coastal salt marsh microbial communities from the Groves Creek Marsh, Skidaway Island, Georgia - 101401AT metaG (version 2) | ecosystem: Environmental > Aquatic > Marine > Intertidal zone >...
CCTTAATAGGCACATGTTTTTTTTCATATTCTTGAATTATTTTCTTCGCCATCTCGTACTCTTCGCGCGTGTAGTGCGTGTCGAAGAACGACGGAGGCAGCACGTTGTAGGGACTGTCCTCGTGACACAGGTTGAGGGCGATCACCACGAACCCGATCGTGAGTAAGATCGATGTGAACACGTCCCGCGTCGCCACGAAGAAAATGCAAAACACGGTCACTCGTCGCACCGCCGTACTTTTGAACAGCGCCTCTTGCGATTTGCTTAGATCGATCACCAAGTATTTGGAACACAGATTGAACACGATCATACACAGCCCGACCATGATCTTGCTCTCGTTCAGTTTGGCGAGAAAGGATTCCATTATAGATCTATGCAGAATAAATCTTCGAGGAGCGCAGATTCATACCGATTTGAATGAACTGCTCCATGATAAATATCATCAGCACTCCAGATATCGTGAAAATACCCGCGTCTAGATAGAGGCGCTCGCGCTTCGAGGTACATTTGGTTCGTGGAGTGCTGTACACGTTCTCCTCGAACACCCCCGGTTCGTACACGTCCTCTTCGTACACGCGCGCGAGGTCCTCGTCCTCCACCACATCGTCGTCGTCCTCCTCTTCGCTTTCGGACAGGTAGTCGTCGATGTCCTCCTTAGGGACAACTGGGACGGTGGGTTTTGGTCGTACTCGCGGCACCGTCCTCGATGATTGCGCTGCGGAACGCATCGGCCTCGAGGGAGGAGGAGGGGAGATCACGGTGGGTTCGTCTTCCTCCTCCGTGCGATATCCACAGGGCGGAGGGGGGATGGTCGCTTTGTATCGTCTCGGTCGATCGGAGTATCCGTAGTATTTGCGATACTTCTCTTTGGCGATCGGCGGCGGCGAACGTTGCACCGGTCGCTTGTCGAACGGATGCTCGATCTTGTCGTAGCGCTTGCTGTACAACGCGCACAACGGATCCGTAGCGCGCGTTTTCTTTGATTTTTTGCCCTTTTTCGACGTGTCGAAATTCTCGCCCCATGCGTCCTCCAATGTACTGTAGGTGATATTAATGAAACTCATTAAAAAGCGTATTAATTTTAGGTGATATAAAATTTTTCTCAATCGACATTCAACACAAATTTCCCCCTGTCGTTTTTGTAAGCGATCTGATACGGCTGCTCCTCCGGTTCGTTGGAGGGCTCCTCGGGTGGATACCAGTGCACCCGAAGGCTCTTAGGGAAAACGTAATCTACCCCGAACCCGTTCGCGACCAAACGATCCTTCAGATAGTCGATGCACAAATCCAAGTTATACAACGGGAGCCCCATGATGTATCTAGGCACGTCGTACACACATTCGAACTGTTCGTTCTCTGCGGCCGTTTGGATCTTGGTGTGGCATCGACTCAACACCGCATTGTACACATTCACACGTCGTTGCTGCCGCGCTTGAGATCGATTGCGCAACTCGGATATATTCAAGGGCTTCATTTTATGTTAAAGATATTAAGAAAAAATGTATCATAACGTCGCATTGTCGGGTGGCGGCGCGCACGTGCTCGCGTTCGTAGGTTGTCTGCGCGTCCTTGAAAACGAAGGCATGCTGCGCGAAGTCGTCCAGTACGTGACCTCCTCCGCGGGTTCGTTACTCGGCCTCATGATGGTCTTGGGTAACGATTTGGACAAAATCGAACGGTTCGTTCGAACACGCGTCTTCGGACTAGAGGCGATGCGGATCAATCTTAAGGGAGTTTGGAATTTCGTGAACACCTACGGCGTAGACGACGGCGCCGAGCTTCTCGCGCTCGTGGAGGAGATCCTACGAGACGGTGGAATGCCCAAAGAGGTGACCTTTGTGGAGCTAGCCAAACGGACCGGAAAGAATCTAGTGGTCGCCACGGCGAACGTAAATCGCTCTCAGATTGAGTTCATGTCGTTGGAGTCTAGCCCGGACCTAGAGGTGCGGATGGCGATACGCATGTCCGCGAGCGTGCCCTTGTTGTACTGCCCGGTGAAGTACAAGGGCGACTACTACGTGGACGGCTTGTTTTTCGACAACTTCCCGGTGAACTACTTCCACGGTCTCCTAGAGAACACACTAGGGCTGAACATCGTGTCGCACAAGAAACGCATCGACACGATATGGGACTTCTTTCGAAATCTGTTCGCGGGAACGGTGCAAACGCACTCGCGCATCGTAGATCATTCGCGCACCAAAATATGCGAAATCGATTGTAGCGACGTAGAAAACTTCGATGTCGCGAAGATGAGGTTTTCCGTCGATCAAAATAATATGGAGGCGCTGCTGCGCAAAGGGGAGGAAAGCGCCAAAACGTTCCTCCTCGATGGTGTCGTTTGACTTACATCGTCTTCTCCTTCATGAATTTCATGAGTTGCTCCTTCGAACGTTCCCGATCGAAGACCATGCGTTCGTCGCGGGCGTTGTGCACGAGCACCACGTGCGGGAAGCCCTTCACGTCGTACTTCTTGAGCAACTCCTTAGAGGACTCTTCGTCCACATCCAACTCCACGATGGCCACGTTCTTGAAAGAGTCGGAGTTGTTGCACTCGTCCACGAAGTCGTCCCAGATCGGCTTGAACTGTTTGCAGTAACCGCACCAATTCGCGCGGAAGAAATAGAGTGAGTACTCCTCGGTACCGGTTTGGAACCCTTCGGACGTCTCCTCGGAAGGAGTCTTCGCGCGACGACGACGAACGATCGCGATGAGGAGAGCAAGGGCGACCACCGCCAAGACGGCGATCGCGGCCATGAGTAGTTGTTGACGAGTGAACTGCATGTGAATCTTTGTTTTTAGTGGGAAAAAAAATCATAACGTAAATAAGGGGTGCGCTCGCAACGACCGTCCGAGTTCGATCGGTCCCAACCGTATTACGGCGCTGATTTCGTCGAACACGTGCTCCGACCCTTGGAGGACCAAATCCATGTGACCCGCGTCGATTTGGTCAATCAACAACACGCGATCGTTGCTCGTTACGAACTTGCCCAAACTCGCGATTCGAGACACCGGGTAGTCCATCTCTAGCAGTTTGGCGTGCACCCGGTCGATGATTTCGTCGTGGACCACCAGCACCGTCTTGTACAAACTGTGCGTTTGAAAGATGTCGTTCAACGACGCGAGATCTTCCATGCGAGAAAGCTCGCTTAATCTATTTAAATAACTATATAGAGCTGTCTCATAGCTTGACAGCTTCACAAACATCGATCGAATACATGGAGGTTACTCCGCAGGTGTTCGAACGATATCGCTTCGAAAGAAACGACGGCCTACGACGCAACTTCGAGCGCTTGTTCGACAAATTGATTTCGAAATACAACACGCTCCATAAGCATGTGTTGTACAAAAAAATAAGCAAAATGTCTTTCATCTCCAAGAACACGGACGAGCACAACATCTTGAGCATCCTCAACAAACTGTCCCCCTTGAACGTGTTAGAGCTTCGACAAAAAATCATGGCGCGATGCACCTCGTGTAACGCGGCCAATTTCATTCAACAAACCTTGGACTACGCTTCCAACGCGAGTCTAGATCCGAGTGTGTTGGAGGCGATGATCTCGGAGTTTGCGGAACACATCGAAGAACCCACGGTGCTTCGCACGCTACTCCACAACTACATATGGAAATATTTCGACACCGTGAACGACATCAAAGATCACGCCGCTTCGGAAAAGTACGGAGAGTTCGTAGATCGCCACACGACGCAAACTCGATTGATTCGTACGATGTGCATGATCATCGAGTTGTGCACCTCGAAGACGCTCGAGATGCATTGCCCGTTGGATCTCCTGCAGTTTTTCGACCGAATACGTTTCGGTCTGAAAGAGCATTTGGAACTCGGTATGGAGAACGTTTGTCGTGTGTACGTGGAGTGTCTGCACACCATGTTGGAGCAGATCAGGGTGCGAGCTTTGTTGAAAGACTACGTGATGCGCCTACACGATATGAATATCGAAGCGTACTACTCGCGTATTCCGAATCAGCTTCGTTTTCGTATCTACGACATCTTCGATTTAATAAAAAAAAATTGATCGAAAAGAGAAGAGCAGGGCTCGGGAGAGTTCAAAGACACACGATGGCGGAGAGCGCTCACGAACGCGCGGTTCGCAACGTCGACACCTTGTACCGATACTACACCACGGTGGACCCCGCTCCTTTCAAGGCCAAACACTATCAAGCCCTTCTGAAGAGCTTGAAGGAAATCACGTTGGATTCGGTAGACGATGTGGCGAAGATCGACACCGGACGAGGGTTGAAGCGCAAGCTGGAGATCCTCGTTTCGAACGGCGAAGACTTTCCGGAACTTCGAACCATCGATATCGACGCGCTCTCGCACATCTCGACCCTCTCCACCGTCTACGGTGTAGGGCCCGCAAAGGCGCGCGAGTTGGTGATCACGCACAACATTCGCTCGATGGATCAACTCCGAGAGAACAAACAGCTGCTCAACAAAAAGCAACTGCTCGGTCTCGAGCACTACGAGGACATCCACAAGCGAATACCGTACGAAGAGATGTGCAAACACAACGAGAATCTCTCGAACGTGTTGACCTCGCTCGGTGTCAAGGAGTACGGAGTGATGGGCAGCTTTCGACGAAAAGCGAAGGACAGCGGCGATATCGATCTGCTCGTGAGTGGACCCAAGAATCCGATGAAGCCGCTGATCGCCTCGCTGACCAAGAGCGGATATCTATGGCCGGAGCCCCTCGCGAGCGGTACGCTCAAATACATGGGGCTGTGCCGACTGCCCGGAGGCGAAGCGTGGCGTCGTATCGACATCCTCTACTCGCCTCCGAAGGAGTACCCCTTCGCGGTCTTGTATTTCACCGGAAGCATGCAGTTCAACACCCAAATGCGCGGTCGCGCGTTGGAGCGCGGCTTGTCGTTGAACGAAAAGGGATTCACGATTGTGGACAAGGACTCTTTGGACGCGATCGACAAGGAGTTCGCATGCGAGCGAGACATTTTCGACTATTTGGAGATGGACTACGTCGCTCCGACGGAGCGTTAGAACGGCATGTATCCGAACGACGTGCCGTCCATGAACCCTTCGACCGCCTCTTCGTTGTCGTCGTCGTCCTCCTCTTCGGTCCCGGCGTCCTCGTCGTCGTCGTCCGCGACCGGTTCGTCCACCTCTTCGTCCTCCGTTTTGGAAGCCCTCTTCTTTTTGGATTTCGTGTCCGATGCGACCGAAGTGGATTGTTCCTCGACCATGTCGTCCTTGATCATTTTCATTTGAATCATCTTGCTCAAGTTCTTGTCCAGGTCAAGTAGCGTCTTTTTCTTCGCTTCGATTAACATTTTGGTGGTGATGAACTCGTTCGTGTCGTCCTCCGAAAAGTGCTCCACGGTTCTTCGTTGAAAGAAAGAGTGGGCCAGCAGCACCAAGACCATAACGGCCACGATGAGTAGCACGTCCCAACGGGGAAAATACATTTAATATCACCGAAGATTAAAAATGCGTTTGTGTCGTTACCTTCGTTTGTGCGCGGAGTTCGCGCGGACCTTGTTCGCGATCACGGGGGTCTCCGGGGAGGTTACCAAATGTCGCAACACCGCGATCGTATTGATCACTTTGGTCTTCGGCAATCGCGGAGCGTCGATCGCGAAAGAGTGCGACGTCTCGCGAGTCATGGCGCGCCCAAGAGACCGTACCACCCGAGAGCGTTTGATCTCCGACGTCGCTCGCTCGGGGGAACCCGGCATGATGTACGTGCTAATGACCGACACTCACGTGCGGTGTCCTAACGGCAAACGCCGCTATTTCCCAGGCCATGTGTTTTTGTTGGAGCGTCTTCAAAACGGACGCTATCGTATCTACCAATCGTACATCAATCAGTTCTCCTTACAAGACTACATCCGTGCGACGAAGTGCGCGTCGCACAGCCCGTCCGAACTCGCCGGTATCCTCTCGGACGCGATCCCTTCGTCGAACACCTTCACCCAGACGAACGTGCACGGTTGGCGTCGACTGACCACGGTGGATCTGCGCCCCTTTCTCGGATGCGACGCGTCGGGGATACGACTGTGCTACCGATGGTTCTCGAGTACGGAGCTGACTAACAACTTGACGCGCTTTCTACGCACACGTTCGAAGGAACTGATGGTGCACCAAACCAACCGAACGCTGCCGTCGTTCGCACGTACATCGGCGGAGCTCTCGCAGTTTCAAAGTGACATCGATCGGATGCAAGCGATGATCGGAGACCGCTCGGAGTCCGATCAAACATCATAAAAAAAACTTATGTGTTCATGGTAAGAGAAGCCCGTTCGAAATATGGTAGTACCTTTGATATTGCTGATCGATTTAGACGGGACCATGCAAGGTGATATTCGCCCGCAGTTGCAGGAGTACGACATCGTGCGCCGTCTCAATCGTCGCATCACCCAAAACAAGAAGGTGCGCCTCAACGTGTCCGATTTCGAGAACGACATGCGTACCGGGTTGATGCGTCCGTACCTCGCGGAGTGTTTGCGCGCCATTCGACGCACGCACGCGCACGTGGAGCTGTTCCTTTACACCGCCTCGACCACCGAATGGGCGCACTATGTCGTGAATCGTATCGAAAGGAACGTGTTCGGCGAACAAGTTTTCAATCGTCCGTATTTGACACGCAAGCACTGCTCGGGCACGATGTCGAAAAGCATCGAGCGCGTTTTCCCAATCATCGCTCGTACTTTGCGCAACAAGTACCAAACCGTTTCCAAGGACCGCGTGTTTCTGATCGACAACAACCCGGTGTTGTCCGAATCGGAGCGCCGTCATCTCATTTTGTGTCCGACGTACGAGTACGTTCGCGTGATCGATCCTATGCGAGCGGCGTCCTCCGATATCTTGCACCTCTACCACCTAGAATTCGCAGAGATGTTGGGGGTTCCTGCCGGCAGCACCTCCTTCGAAACGCTTGCTCGCATCTACACCAAACTCCACGCGGACACTCAACGAAGCGGCACCACCAACAAACCGTATCGCAACGACACGTATTGGAAACGAGTCGCTCGAATCTTGCTACGAAATCCACTCGTTACCAACGACGACGTTCGACGCGCGGTGGCGCAACTGCGAGCATTGGTTTAAAGCGAAGACGCGTGGTCAACAATGGATTAGAAGGACCACGGACCCCTTTCTCAATCATGGCGTTGTCTTTCGACGTCGGCATTCGTAATCTCGCGTATTGCGTGGTGAACGCGGACGGCACGATCGACGAGTGGAACGTGATCGATTTGGGAACAGGGTCGTTCGAAGAGCGATCGGTGGTGCTCGTGAACGTGTTGTACGAGCGGTTCGGGGAACGTACGCTCGACATGGTGATCATCGAGAACCAACCTGTCATGAAGAATCCGATCATGAAATCCGTGCAAATGATCATATACAGTTTCTTTTTGGTCGCCCGGGAGGTCGGGATGCAGACGATCGGCGACGTGCGCTTGGTGGCCGCATCGGGGAAGAATCGTTTGTGCGACCAAATCCTCGGTGGAAAAGGAAAGGGATATCGCGAAACCAAAGCTCGCGCGATCGACGCGACGCGTAAGCTCCTGGTCGACAGCACGTGGCTCGAGTACTTCGAAAAGCACAAGAAAAAGGACGACCTTGCGGACGCGTTCTTGCAAGCACGAGCTTGTCTCGCGTAGCGCGCTCATGTTTTTACTTAAAACTTCTTGTCTGAAGTAAACCTACCGCTTGTCGATGGACGGCATGCCTTTTAACGTCGTAGACGAAGACTACAGCGATGAGGAAGAAACGATTTCGTACCACCAAGATCCGCCCAAACTGTCCATGACCAACGACGCGATGGGGCTGGACATGTTGATCGGAGGGCAGCACTACGACGAGGAGTCTAAGGAGGAGAACGTGGACGCGGAGTCGGACACAAAGACGAACGTGTTCATGTCCTCCGACGACGACGCGTCCGACGAAGACGAAACCCTGCCCAAGAAGGAGGACACCACCTTCAAACCGAGCAACGTGTTCATGTCCGGCAGTCCGAACGTACGCTCGACCGAGGACATCAATCGCGAAAAATCGGAGCTGTTGTATCAGTTCGATCGCATGGAGAAGAAGGGCATCAAACTGCCGCGCGTGTTCAGCATGGACTCGTCGTTGGATGAGATGAAAGCCACCTTCGATCGTATGCGTCGCGACCGCGAGTTGGACGCGAGTCTGAAATTCTCCAAAAACGCGCTGATGGCGATCGTCACCGGCATCGAGACCTTGAACACTCGTTTCGATCCGTTCGACATCCATTTGGAGGGATGGTCCGAAACCGTGCATGAGAGCGTGGACGACTACGAGGAAATCTTCGAAGAGCTGCATCACAAGTACAAAGGCACCGCGAAGATGGCTCCGGAGCTCCGTCTGCTGATGTCGCTCGCCGGAAGCGCCTTCATGTACAACATCACCAACACGATGTTCAAAGGGGCGCTTCCGGGCGCAAAGGACGTCATGCGACAAAACCCGGGCCTGCAGGCTCAATTTGCGAAAGCGGCAGTGTCCTCGATGGGGAGTGAGAAGGCCAACGGTCTCCTGTCGAGTATGATGGGGGGACCCGCACCCGTGCCGCCGCCGCGTCCTCGCGCAGGTGGGATGTCCGGCCCGTCCGACCTCGACAACATCATCGCGAGTTTGGAGTCCACCAAATCGGATCGTCTCGAAACCATGAGCACGGCCACACCCTCCGAAATCTCCGAAATGACCGAAACCAACAGCATTCGTAATCTGTTAGGGGAGTCGACTCGCAAACCGCGCAAACCGAGAAGCTCCTCCAAACGCACCATCAACATTTAGAACGCGATCGCGTGTCGGCTCTTTCACGGTTAACTGTTACATTATTTTTTTTCAATCCGTCATATGGATATCGAGTCATATGAAGGATGAATAAGCGAAAAAGAAAGATGTACTCTATATGGGATAATCGATAGGATCTTGTATATGGGGTAATCGGTGTTCACGCGCTGCAAGCGGTGCACACATCCTCGTCGCAAGAGGAAGCGCTAGGTGTGCGTTCTTTGGGAAGCGTTGGTTGCAGTTTGGAGGGATCGATGCTGAACTTCTGCGCGGTCGCCTTGGGTTTGGTACGCAGATAGTACATCCCCGTCTTCAATCCGCACTCCCACGCGTGGAAGTGAATGGAGTTCAATTTTCGCAAGTTGGGCTCGTCCACGAAGATGTTCATGCTCTGCGACTGACACACGAACGCGCCGCGCTCCTTCGCCATGTTGATGTACGCGCGCTGCTTGATCTCCCAAGCGGTCTTGTACAACGCTCGAAGTTCCTCGGGGATCTCGGGGATCTGTTGTATGGAACCCTCGTCCGCGATGATGCGCTCCTTCATGTCTTTGTCCCACAGATTCAGCTTCAACAAGTCGTGGATCAGATACTTGTTCACCACGATGAAGTGCCCTGCCATCGTGTTTCGAGTGAAAATGTTCGAGGTGGGAAGCTCGAAACTCTCCGTGAATCCCATGATTTGCGCGGTGGACGCCGTCGGCATGGGCGCGACCAGCAGACTGTTGCGCGCGCCCCAAGTGGTCAGCTCGATTCGTAGGGCCTCCCAATCGTATCTCGAACTCGGCTGCACTCCCCACAAGTCGAACTGAAACTTGCCCTGAGAAGTCGGGGAACCCTCGAAGGTGCTGTACGCGCCCGGATACGCACCCTCGAGGTACTCGTATTCGTTGAGTCGAAGATCGTATTCGAGAGGTTCCTTCGAACGAATCACCTCGGCGCGCGTCTTGGCGATTTGGACCGACGTGCGCATCGCATGGTAGTAGATACACTCGAAAATGGATCGGTTCAACGCGGACGCCTCCTCGCTTTCGTACGGCAGTCGAAGCTTCATGAAGGTGTCCGACAACCCTTGCACGCCGAGAGCGATCGGCCGATGACGAAGGTTGCTGCGACGAGCCTTCTCGAGCGGGTAGAAGTTGCGATCGATGATTTTGTTCAGGTTCTTGGTCACGATGCTCACCGCTCGTCCGAGCTCCTCGAAGTCGTACTCGCCGTCCTTGATGAACGACGGCAGACACAAGCTCGCGAGGTTGCACACCGCTACCTCCTCGGGAGAGGTGAACTCCACGATCTCGCAGCAAAGGTTGCTGCTCTTGATCACTCCCAAATTGCTCTGATTGTTCTTCGAGTTGACCGCGTCTTTGTAGAGCATGTAGGGCGTACCCGTCTCGATCTGAGATTCGATAATTTTGTACCACAGCGTTTGCGCGCGCATCTTTTGGGTGTACTTACCCTCCGCCTCGTATTTCTCGTACAACGCGTCGAACTCCTCTCCGTACACGTCGCTAAGACCGCGACAGGCGTCGGGACACATCAAGCACCAATCCTCGTTGTTGCGCACCCTCCGCATGAACAGATCCGGGATCCACAGCGCGTAGAAGAGGTCGCGCGCGCGCTCCTCCTCGTTTCCGTGATTCTTGCGCATGTCCAAGAACTGCTCGACGTCGGCGTGCCACGGCTCCAGGTACACCGCGATGCTTCCGTTCCGTTTGCCGCTCTGATTCACGTATCGAGCGGTCGCGTTGAAGACGCGAAGCATCGGCACGATCCCGTCCGATTTCCCGTTGGTTCCACGGATCACGCTATCTTTGGCGCGAATATTGTGGATGTGAATACCGATCCCCCCCGCATACTTGGAAATCGCCGCGCATTCCGACAAGGACTCGTAGATGCCGGCGATGGAGTCGTCGTTCATGTTCAGCAGAAAGCAGCTGCTTCCTTGCGGTCGAGGCGTGCCGTAGTTGAAGAGCGTCGGTGTGGCGTGAATGAAGCGTTTCAACGACATGTAGTCGTACGTTTCGAGCGCGTCTTTGATGTCGTGCCCATGGATACCGAGCGCAACCCGCATCAACATATGTTGTGGGCGCTCCACGATCCGATCCTCGTCGTTACGCATCAGATAGCTGCGCTCCAAGGTTTTGAAACCGAAGTAGTCGAACAGATAGTCGCGATTGTAATCAATGTGCGTGTTCAACTTGTCCTTGTGTTTCTCGATGATTTCCAACAGCTCGTCGTTCACGAGCTTGAAGTGATTCTTCGCCAAAATCCCCACGGTTTCGCTGAAGGACGGCGAGGTCTTCTTGTGATGATTGGAGATGATGATACGCGACGCGAGCTGGTCGTACTCGGGATTGTCCGCGATTCGAGAACTGCAGAGTTGAGCCGTGAGCTCGTCCAACTCGTGGGTGCTCACGCCGTCGTAAATGCGAGAGCATATCTTCTGAGTGATTTCGTGAGCGTTGATCGAGGGCAAATCTTTGGACAACAACGTGATGCGACGAAGGACCTTGTCGAAAGAGACCGTCTCGATCGAACCATCGCGCTTGCGTACATTCATAATGGTAATGGAAGTACTCCCGACCGAAGGGAGATACGATGCTCTATTTTGTACCCGCTTGTCTTAAGTCAATTTTTTCTTAGAGCATCTCCAAGTTCGCTCGTAGGACCGACTGTATTTTATCGTACGTGACGGTTGGACGTCGTGGTTCCACGACCACAAGGCGTATCACATCCTTGTTGAAATGGAGGACCACCACCTCCTTATCTTCACCGAAAAAGTGCTTGAAGATTCCTTTCGGAAGTTCCTTGGTGGTTCTTCCGACGAACAACACTTTCTTCTTGGTGATTTCCGCGATCGCCGCGATTTGTTGCATTCCGAGCATGTACCCGTCGTCGCGAAGGATTTGAGCCAGATCGTCCAAAGGCCACGCTTTGTTCAGTTTGGGGTACTCCTTCATGCTCGGGTTGGAGTTGACCTCCTCGTTGAACGCGCGTTTGTCTTGCTCGTACACCTTCGCCATGCGTTCCAAATATCCCGTAACGAATCGCTCTCGATCGATGTCGAACAAGGCGAGGAGGTCGTTCGTGGTGAGATCACGAGCGTGTATCTCGAACCCCGGAAGCCGCTTGCGGAGTATGACCGGTGTGAGAGGGTCGTACTGCTCCACCCATTGGAATTTCGCGTCGAAAGAGCTCGGTACGTGTTTGACGTCCGTCTGTTTGACGTCTCGATCGATCACCACGCTGTCGACGCGACGGACGTTGTCGTCCGCCGAGGTGTCCCACATGCGATACACGTTCAACGAGCGCACGTAGTACGTTTCGAGTCCTCCGCGAATGACTTGAGCGCGTGTGAATAAGAAGTCGTTCGGATCTGGAAGTTGGTTTCGACGTTTGTAATCCGCGATGATGAACTCCAAGGGTTTTCGCAACATGCTCTCGCAGATCGCGCGGCGCTGCTCCTTGGTGTACGGTTGCAAAAGCTCCTTGAGCACTCGGGTCGCGAGCGTCATCTTCTCAGACCGTCGCAACGGATTCAGTTCGTGGCGCAAGTAGACGAGTTCCTGCTTGAGGTCGATACGTTTGAGGACCTCCTCCGCGACCTCGACGGAAGCGAGATCGTACGTTTGCGAAGAAGGGTGCGAGGACGCCGCGAAGATCTCCGCGTCCGCCATCTCTTTGGACACCACGGTGTCGTAACGCACTCGAGCGGGAGGTCCGGAAGTGGTGGACAACACCCGACGCTCTTCGAAAGCGTCGTAATCGCCGTTCGCGCGAAGCACTCCTCGCCATTTCATGTCGTATCCGATCACGTGCGTGTCGCCGTCGTTCACACGAGCGGACACCTTGGAGAACGGAAAGGCTCGTAGGATCGGCTCCACGTGCGAGCGGTTGAAGAGCACCACCCGCTTGTCGTTCCCGTGGACACGCTGCAAATACTCGTATCCTTGATCCACGCGAATAATGATGCCAAAAATCTGTCGAGATTGAATCTCTTCTCCGAGTTCGAAATATTTGGGGTTGATCGCCAAAGTGTCGTCGCTGCCTCGCTCCTCCAAGACGAAGACACCCACACGCTGAGGATTCAAGAAATTGTAGTGGACCAAGTGGTGCAGGTCGTCCTCGGTCTTCGCGAAGCGCTCGTCGAGGATGTACGCTTTGAAACGGTGGAAGGATTGCAGGATCATGAACTCGCGCGCAATCTCCGCGTAGTGAGCGTGGGTTTCGCGAACGGTCTCGCCGTGTCGTCGCGCTGCCTTGACCACGTCTTCTAGGCCGAACATGGCGACGTACTCCTGCGCCGCGCTCAAATAGGTCAGGAAGTCTTGAAACTCCTTCGGCTCTCGCATGCGCTCGAGGTCTCGAACGTCGCTGAACAGCCGCAAGGTGTTCCCCCCGTTCATGGTCATGAAATGCCAAATTTCCATTTGCTCCGCGATGGCCTCGTAAAGGTTCGGGAGTTGCAGAATCGCCTCGACGCATCGAGCGAAGCTGTGACCGTCGCGATTGTCGACACCGGTTCGCACCACACACCTCGTGTTGCGATTCAAAGGGCCGACGCATTGCTTCGTGTCGTCGCTTCTCGCCAACACGCGCGCGGTGAACTCGCCGATCGCTCCAAGATGATCTTTGGCGAGAGGCAGATCGAACGCCACGCGCGCGATGTATCTCGTGGCGAGCCCTTTGGTGTCCTCTTTGCTGGTGTCGTCGCTTTCGTTGTCGAACTGCGCGACGGAGCTACGTTTCGCGCAGCACGGCATCAGCAGTCGTTTCGGATGCATGGTGTCCTTGAGGAAATGAGGGTAATGCTTCTCCGTACCGTCGCTCGTTTCGAAGTAGTTCTTCACACCCGGGGGAGGGAACATCAACGGCGCCTCGTAGTACGGCGCGCCGCATCGATTGCCGTTCTTTTCGTACTCCTCTTTCGTGATGCTGTAGCGCCCGAGTTTGCACCACAGCTTCGGACAAATGTAGAAGTTCCGCTCCTTCAACTCCGGCGTGCTACCCGTCTTCACGTAGCCGGTGTAGGAGTCCGGATGCTCCTTGTCGATCAAGCGTTTCTCCTCCTTGGTAATCACGATGGGTTGACGGTAGTTCACCGCGCCACACTTGCTCGCGTAGTTGCGATAGCGCTTGTTGTCCCATTGGAACAGCTCACGATCCGCCTCGATCAATTTGTTCAGCACGAAGGTGGTGTACTTCGACTTGTCGTTCACGCTCGCCGCCTCCTCCAGCAACTGCGGATCGATCTCGTCGGACGTCGATACGGACGGGGGCGATTCCGGGATCGCTTGCTCCTCCTCGTGAAACGAGATCACGCTCTCCACGTCGCTTTCGAAATTGAATTCGAACTCCGTGTTTTGCAGAAAGGCGTCCAGTTGATCGTCCAGATGCGAGTGCTCCATGGTGTCGACCATCTCTTGGAAGGTAGCTCCCCCGGGTTCGGACACGTTTTGAACGACAGGGCTTTCTAAAGGAAGGACCGCCTTTCGTATACGACGCGAGAGCGCACCGTACAACAAGGCGCGCAGCGCACGGTCCGTGTAGATAGGATTGGCGTGGTTGATCTTCACGCGTAGCGTGGTGTCGTTCGCTCGAACGACCTGCATGGTCAGACCCGGGTGATACTTGTTGGCCGCGAACACGCGACCTCCCAAGAAACGCACACCAGGGGCGTTGTCGTCCCGTTGCGCGACGTCGATCGCGCGCTTCGCATTCTGCTCGTCCAGCTCGAACATCGACATCACTCGCGTCAGTAGCTCGGAGGGCTCCGTCTGTACGTTCTGATGGACGAACGCGACAAGAGGGCTCACGTTTCGATAGCGATCCACGCGCACATACTTGAAATGTTTCGGACGATCCGGGATAGTTGTAAACAGCTGAGACAGCTGCTCTAGATTGCCGCGCATCGTCGATTCGGTGACGAGTTTACGATTGGTCACCACCGTGTGATCCGTGATCTGCTCCACGATTTCGATGTTCGGATGATCGAAGACGTTCAGTTTCGGGTGCAACGAGAACATGCTCTCTCGATCGTCGTCCAGTACGCGTATGATTCGCTCGACGAGTTCGAAACTACGCGCTATTTTTTCGTACTTCGTGTTGGAGGAGCGCCGAAAGCGATACACCAGTCGATAGCTGCTGTTTTCGGACACCCACAAGTGAAAGGTCATCTTCTCGAAGACGCAGTAAATGAGCAGCGCGTCGAGCTTGCGTTTGTACACGCGATCGCGATTGAGCTCCTCTTTTTGAGTGATCATGCGCACCATCGTCGGGGGTGTCGTACGTAAAAAGTCGCGGTTGGTCTTGTACGTGTTGGTGGAGCCGGACTGGTAGCACACGATGGGCATCTCCTCACTTACGGGAAAGGTGGCGAACGCGTTTCCGATATCGAGCCGATTTTGTTTGCCACCTCCACGAGGAAGCACCCGGAGCACCAATCGCTTCACATAGCTCGTGATGGCCTGTTTGGAAAGCAGACTCTCCTGCGCCTCGTCGTCGATATCGTGCAGAAGGGCGTCGGTGCGTTTGATTTGCTTCAACACGAGCTCGGCGCCCTCCTCTTTGGTCGGTTCGAAGTACACCGGATTCTGAAGCACTTCGCTCGAGACGAAGTTGAACACGTCGTCCACGCACGCCATGGTGAAGACCGCGCGATGCGACTCGGAGACACGACGCGCCTCGTCCGCACCCCTGATCGATTCGTCGAAAGGATAGATGGAGATCGTTGCGGAACGTTCTGAAACCGTGGAGCGCAGCTGAAATCCCACGGAGGACAGACGCTTGTTCACACGTTTCGCTCGAAGCGTCTCCAAGAGCGTCCTGCGGTCGTACAGTGCCTCGGAGTCGAATCTCACGCGTTTGGGCAAATACAAGTCGAAGAAAGCGGACGCCTCCGAACCGAGCACACCCGCGCGTCCGTCGTACAGGAGATCGAGCATCTCGTACAGATCGTTCTCGTCCAAACGGCGTTGATACCATCCGTACAACTTGTGAGGCTCGGGTAACTTTCCATAGCCGCTCACTTTGTGCACGAAGGTGTCGACGGTGTCGTCCGGGTATATGGTTTGCGGGATGAGCTTGACCTCTCGTGTCTTGGAGTCGCGGTACTCCTCGACGTCGACACGATCATCTTCTGCGAACACGTACACGTCTTTCTTGTCTTTGGACAACCAATAATTGCACACATAGATGGATCGATTCGTGTCCATCGAACTCGTGTTCGAGATTTTTAAATTATCGAAGATTTTATATTGACTCCACAGTACTCCACCGGATTGCTCGCGTAGTCTTGTTTTTTGTAGGCCCCCGCCGCGACCGCTTGACGTAGCAGATGGCGAAAGTTCTTCCAAAAATTCTCCGTGTGGCCAACATCCACGCTGTAAATGTGCGCTAGCTCGTGCACCGCGACGTACATCAGCACGTTGTCCGACACGAACTTACCGGTATTTTTGGATCGCAGGCAAAACACGAGCTGTTCACCTTTATTGACGGAGTAGGCCGTGTAGTTGTCGTCCCCGGTTCCTTCCGAAATGCTCTCCGGGCTGTAGCGCTCCAACAATCGCTCCACTTTGGGGTCGTTTCCGCGCGCTTCCATGTACGCGATCAGCTTCTCGATGCGCTGGTTGAGCCGCGCGAGTTTGTCCGCGGCCCGCTTCTTGCCCTCTTTGTTGCGAACCAAATAACGCCGACCGTCCACGCTCGACAGCACGTATCGCACTTCCGAGCTGCGCTTTTGTACGTAAAACAGCCCCAAAATCACCACGATACTCAGTATAACGCGCTCTACCACGCGCATTTACTCCTTATACTACCTACAGAACATATTTAAAATTTGACCGGGTTGTACCAGTCACAGACGGGCTGTAAGAAAACTCCGCTCGGTATGACGGTGGAGGAATATGGAGACGAATACGTGTTTCAAGCGATCGATTGGATGGAGCAAGATCACGTGGACGAATCGGATCAAATCGAATACATCATCAAGATTTTCGGAAGGACCAAAGACGGCGACTCTATCTCGGTCAACGTCACAGAGTACACCCCATACTTCTATGTTCAGTTTTCCAATAAGTCGTTGCAAAAAACCATGTGCTCCTCCGATCACGTTGTCAAACGATTAGAAAGCTTGATACTCGAAAGTTTGCCGAAACGGATCAAGGACGCGTGCAAACACAGCGTCGTCGACGTGCAACGCGTGGAGAACCATCGAGACATGGTCGGATTTCGTGCCAACACCACGAACACCTTCGTGCGACTCAAGTTCACTTCGCTGCGCGTGATGAACTACGTGAAGAACAACGTCTTTCGAAAACCGGTGGAGGTGCAACCGGAGGACAAACAGCGCGTGTACGAGCCGAAGACCCACGCGATCTCGTGTGGGGGTATGATGTACAGCACGCAAATCGTGATGTTCGAGTCCAACATCGGTCCCATGCTGCGCATGATCCATTTTCGGAACCTTCAACCGTCCGGATGGATCCGAGTGAAATGCGCAAGAGAGGACGACGAAATGTTCGCGACGAACGCGGATATCAACGTGAGCGTATCGTGCAAAGACGTGCATCCGTACGAGACCGCGGCGATCGCCCCTTTCGTAGTCTTGAGTTTCGATTTGGAGTGTACTAGCAGCCACGGCGACTTTCCGATCGCGAAGAAGGACTACGCCAAGCCCGCCCAGGAGTTGATCGATTGGTTCGAGCGCAAATTGAAAAAGCTCAACATTCCCAAATTCGGTGAGAACGATCCTCGAAAACCGTCCGTGCGTCAAGAAATCGCCTCCGCGCTGCGCGGATGCGTCGGGTTAGAGAATCAAAACGGCGAGGTAGACAACACGCTTTCCAAGGTGTATCTCAAAAAGCCAAGCATGGTGAAGCTCGCCGCGGAGAAAGAGGACGCCTTGTCGTACGTGGACAAACTGCTCGATCGAATCGATGAGCAGTCCGTGGCGATCTTTGACATCTTGAACAAGGACTTGAAAAAGAACGGTGAGGACGATACTCCGTTGAGCGTCTTGGAGATGATCACGACTCGTTTGAATGTGACGATGTTGTTGAAGATCAAGGGAGACCCGATCATTCAAATCGGTTCGGCGGTGCATCGATACGGCGAGACCACGTGCAGTCGAAAGTTCGTGGTCACCTTGAACGACTGCGATCCAATCGAAGGCACGGAGGTCGTTGTGTGCAAAACGGAGAAGGAGTTGATCACCACATGGTGTCGGCTCATGCGCGAAATCGATCCGGACATTATCATCGGATACAACATCTTGGGGTTTGACTTCGACTATCTGTACACGCGCGCGACGGAGATGAATTGCGTATCCGAGTTGAAGCGCTCGGGACGATTGTTGGACATGGAGTCCGAGTTGCGAAAGAAGAAGCTGTCCTCGTCGGCGTTGGGCGACAACGAGTTTCGCTACATGGAGTGGCACGGCCGTGTGATCATCGACTTGATGAAGGTGGTGCAACGCGATCACAAGCTCGACTCCTACAAACTCGATCATGTTGCGAGTGTGTTCGTCAACGGCAAAGTGGAACGCGCCGAAGAGAACGTGCTGACCCTCAACAACACGCGCGAACTCAACGTGGGAGACTATCTGCTCTTAGAGGATCGAAAGATCAAGATCCGATCCATCGACGACAAGCGCGTCACGCTCGAGGAGTCGTTGGACGAGTACCCCAAAACGTGGAGCTTGGTGAAAGACGACGTGAGTCCGTCCGAGATCTTCGCCTGTCAGAAAGGGTCTAGTGCGGACCGCGCGAGGATCGCGAAGTATTGCGTTCAGGATTGCGTGCTGTGTAATCTGCTGCTCATCAAACTGGAGATGTTGGCCAACAACATCGGTATGTCGAACGTGTGTTTCGTACCGTTGACGTACATCTTCATGCGCGGTCAGGGCATCAAAATCTTCAGCTTGGTGGCGAAGCAGTGCAAAACGGACAAAATGATCATGCCGGTATTGACGGTGGACGAGAACATGGATGACGACGGTTACGAGGGTGCGATCGTGCTGGATCCCAAACCGGACATCTACAGAGATCCTGTATCCGTAATGGACTACGCCTCGCTGTATCCCTCGAGTATGATCAGCGAAAACATCTCACACGACAGCATCGTGCTAGACAGCGAGTTCGACAACCTCGAGAACTACATCTACAAAACGGTGGAGTACGACATCTACAAGGGGAAAGGGGACGCGAAACGCGTGGTGGGCAAGAAGCGCTGTCGATACGTGCAGCCTCGCAACGACGAAGATCGAGGCGTGCTGCCTCGTATCCTGATGAAGCTCCTCTCGCAGCGCAAACTGACGCGCAAGCGTATGCAGTACGAGACCGTGCGCACGAAAGATCGTCGCATCGCGATCGGATTGGTTCGTGAAACGGCGAACGGCTTGGAGATTCAGGACGCGGAGGGGGGTCCGAAGCAGCGATTCCGATCGGAGGACGTCGAGAGTCGCATGGACACGTACGACGACTTCGCGAAGGCGGTGTTGGACGGTCTGCAGCTCGCGTACAAAATCACCGCGAACTCGCTGTACGGGCAGGTCGGCGCGCGCACGAGCCCGATTTACTTAAAGGAGCTCGCGGCGTCCACCACGGCGACCGGGCGAAACCTGATCATGAAGGCGAAGCAGTTCATGGAGGACAACTACGACGCGACCACCGTGTACGGCGACACGGACAGCGTGTTCATCGACTTCAAGATTCGCGACAAATACGGCCTCGAAGGCAAGGAGGCGTTGCAGAAGTCCATCGACATCTCGATCGAGGCGAGCAAGGCGTTCAAGGAGAAGATGCTGGAGTATCCGCACGATCTAGAGTACGAGAAGACCTTTTGGCCCTTCATCATCCTGTCCAAAAAGAAGTACATCGGCCATTTGTACGAGCACGACGTCAACAAGTACAAGGTGAAGGCGATGGGGATCGTGTTGAAACGACGCGACAACGCCAACATCTTGAAGATCGTGTACGGCGGTATCATCGACATCTTGCTGCGCAACGAGCCCATCAAGGAGGTGTTGCGATTCTTGAAGGATTCGTTGACCAAACTGATCGAAGGCCGGTATCCGTTGGAGGACTTGGTGATCACCAAAACGTTGCGAGGGAGCTACAAAGACTCCACGCGGATCGCGCACAAGGTGTTGCAGCAGCGCATGTTCGCTAGAGATCCGGGCTCGGCCCCGCAGGTGAACGATCGCATCCCGTACGTGTACGTGCAACACGATCGCAACAATCGCGCGTTGCTGCAGGGAGACAAGATCGAACACCCCACGTACATTCGAGAGAACAACATCGCCCCGGACTACGAGTTCTACATCAGCAATCAGTTGCAGAATCCGATCTCGCAGCTGTTGTCGCTTCGTTTGGAGGACATTCCGGGCGGCCGTAAACGCGGCGTCTACTACTATCAGAACGAGACCAAAAAGCTTCGAAAAGATAACAAAACGGAGGAGCAGATCCACAAACGCATCATGTTTCTGCGAGAGACGCAGACTCGCGAGTTGCTGTTCAAACCGATCCTCACGCAGTTGGAGACCAAGCGATTGCATCCGAATCAGCGGTTTTTGACAGACATGTTTCGTATGGAATCCGATTAAATATATTATAAATCCCTATTCATTTTTTCTTCGGTTTCGATTTGCTTTGCGGCGGCTTGCGTTTCTTCAGGAGTTTGAAAGTCCCTACAGCGCCCACCACGGTCGCGCACGCGCCGCTTTGAGCGATCGTAATCGCCGCGCTCGTGGTACACACAGGGCACACCATTTGATTACCACGTAGAGAAAAAATTGATTTGGATGTACGGTCGAGTGTTGGTATGCTTTATACGCGAACAGCACGCTATGGAATGCGCGTGCTGTTTGTCGTCTAACGACATCACTTCGATCAAACTCCCATGCTCTCACGAGTTTCACGAGGGGTGTTTGAAGCAATGGTACAGTCACGGCGGGACCACCTGTCCGAATTGTCGCGATTCGTTGAAGCCGTCTTCCTGCAACCAATACGATCTTTATAATATGGATTTAGATCAGGCGGTGTCTTGGGAGCTTTTGCCGAGTTGGATGCGCAGTCGTTTCGAGATCATGAATGTGCACAACACGCGCGATTTGCGAGAGATTGGCGTGGTGACCAAGCGGGACATCCGATGGTGTTTCATACACATACTCCAGGAGACGCATCAGGTCTTGTTGGCCGCGGAGTAAAACACCTCGAGCATCCGGCGGTTCGCCTTGGACTCCGCGATTAATTTTTTCTGCTCGGTTTCCAGTACACTAATTCGTGACTCGGTCTTGCTGAGAAAGTACACCATCGCCAACATTTGCGCGCACACGAACAAAAAGATGAACATGAGAAGCATCGTTGAGTATTTTAATATATACTTTTACAATAAAGCGATTTAATTGCGTCAATGAAGTCCGAACGAAAACAACACCCTGTTTTGGGGGAGTTCGTAACGTTCAAATCCACGATGAGTCTAGCGGAGGCGATATACGCCACAAAATACCCGAACAAAGCCGCGAAAATGGACAACTTCGACGACGTACGCGACAAGATCGATTTGATTTCGAAGCAAACGTTGAAACGTATGCGTGTCCACGTGGTGGAAAAGGACGCCACGAGCTTCGTGTCCGGTATGCACAACGTGATTCGTACCGTGAAGGGCAAGTACCGCCCGGTCATCTCTTTCGGAGACACATTGGCGACGACCAGTGGAGGTAGGCGTCCCTTCAACTTACCTCGTTCGCGATATTTGTCTGCGAATCTCAAAAAGATCACAAAAGCGTCCCATAAGCGTCCCTTCAACTTACCTCCTAGTTCGGAGGGGCAATATTTGTTGGACTTAGCTGCGAATTCCAAAAATCGACAGATCACAAACCCGACAAACGCGTCAAACAACAATGTGACAACCAACGCGACTATTACAGATCCCTCTAGAAGCATGTTTGAGGATACCAAAAACAAAGCTCTGAAGTATCTCGATGATTTTATAAGTACTTGTCAATTGTACTATGAGTTATATGTGAGCACCTCGCCACCGAAGCTGAAACACCCTTTGATTCCGTCGCGTGCGTGGTTAGAAGACACGCTCGGTGCACTGAGGAACGCGAAGACCACTCTTGAAAACAACCAACCCATCGACTCCTCCTCTAACAGTGGCAAATTGTTGAACAACATCATGAGTCGATCGTTAGGAGAGATTTTTACGGAAAAATACCGCGAATTGAAGGATGGAAAAAAAGCTGTCATGAACATCGTGACGTACAACACACTTCAAGATCAGTATAAGAACGGAACACCCGGCGATTCGCGATCTGCTCGTTATAAAAGACGTCAACCTGCGATGCATGGTGGCAACGGTAACGAAGCACGAGATAGGAAAAAATCTAGATTGGAGGATTTGTTCCCCAATGGATCTCCCGCGCACTACAATCGAAGTCTGAAAATCAACAGTGATTTGAAACACGATTTCAAAGATAGCAAAGAAATAGGGGATAATCTTACGTCTCTATACGAAGACGGAGTAGAACCAGTTGATGAGGCCACTTTCGTTCGTAACATTCTTTTGCATGATGGTATTAATACTAATGATCTTGACATTCGATACAATAACAATAATGAAGAATTGCCCATAAAATTTTACACCGAAGACACCGGTATGAGTGCCAATGTAAAAGAAGCTTTCATGCTAGATAAATATGTAAAATGTACTACGTTGCCATCCTTATTCGATCCAAGCACAAGTGGTAGATCTGTGGGTAAAGATCCATTAATCAGTTTTGACACCTTTGAATCGAAACCCATTAAATCTCCTCTTATACCCAATCCGTTAAAACCGACCGAAACGATACCGTTGCGCAAATTGTATGAATTTTTCGATCCAGCGCAAGAGGACGAGGAAAATACACTATCCCGAATAGATCAAGTACGAGATGCGATTTATAAAGATATTTTGCGCCAAAAAATTGAGGGTGTCGCAGATGATCCTGAAGCGATCGATAGATACATTAAATCTAATAAATCTAATAAAACATTGTTGAACAAAATCTATGATATACTTCGTAAATATTATAATTACAAAAAGTTTTGTATACAAAAAGAGAAAATAAAACCAAAAAAAAATCCCAAATTCAAATTGATAACTAATCTTCCCGATTGGGAAGATAATCAAAATCCGCCTGATAATGATATTGTTAAGAGCGTTTGGTTTAATTATGAAGATCCGAATTATGAGAACTGGTTTTCACATCTATCTAAAGAACAACTTTGGAAAGAAGTGATTGAAATTAAAAAGAAGGAAAATAAGGAGAAAACGAACCTATGGTTTGGGATGCCGATGCAGAACCAACAAATAGGATATAAAAATGATTCATACCAAAAACTGATAGATCTATATGAAAGTGTAAAGTATTTTATTGATAATCCGTCGTTTGATGAAACGAAATACAAAACCGGCGTCGGTGCACTAAAGTATCTTTACGACGAATCAGATAATACCACTGCATTTATCATATATGCGCTTAATGATCATTATGAAAAAGATAATGGGAGTGGATATGTAGAAGAGAACGATATATACATAACATATTTCACGGAAATGTACAATGAACTTCAAAATGCAGCAGAACTTATTAAAACAAACCAAAACCAAGCCGAAAGTGTTTACTATGATAAAAAAACACTCCAAAATGCGCTAAGAAATACTACTCAAAGCATTAGTAATATTAATATTGAAACCTCGTCGATTCTAGAAATTGCAGGATACATCAAACATATTCACGAAAAGATATTTGAACCGGCTTTAGGTAGACTAAAAAAAATCAATTATGTTGTAGGAGACTTATTCAGATCTGAATCTGACGAAATCAAAAATCATGTCAACAATTTATTAAAATTGTGTAATGATAAAGTAATTAAATATATAAAAATTAACACTGAGTTATACGAATCACAATACCAATATTATGATGAATATCATGAGTCAAATACACTGTGGAATGAGCTATTGGATTTGCATCAAGACGCGTACTTTTTAATAAATGTGATTTACGAATACACAGTAACAAAAAAAATGAAAACACTTGAAAAAAACGAAATAACTGTTGAAGAGGTAAAAAATTTGTATTCTGAAATTACAAAACCACCAAATGACCAACAAAATGACCAACAAAAACACCCATACGAGAAAGACTTCGAAATCATGAACGCCATTTGCGAGAATTTCTATCCTGATTTGATTAAGTTTGAATCGCAAAAAATAGATGATGATGGCAACATGGTTTTTACATGTTTACTAAATGGTAATAGAGTCACTATTCCTGCAGGACTGTTCTCGAAAGAAACAGTTTCATTTTTGTTTCTAACCATTCACAACGGGAAATTTGATCACAATTTGGATGTTCGTAGTAAGAATAACAAACAAATTGATATACAGGCCAAAAACCAAGTCTTTAATACATACCAAAACCAAAAAGTTGTAAAACGAAAAGTTGAAGATAAACAGAAAAATCTTAAGAATCTTAAGAAGCTCCTTCGATTGAAGACATTGGGTGATCATATGCAGTTGTATTATGTCAAATATTTAAATCTGAATGATAAACCCATATTCATCACCACAAACGATCGAATCTTGTTCGGGTCTGCCCTTTTCACGCGTACCCCGTGTATGTTTCATACAATGACTCCACAAGGATGGTTACCTACGTTGAAATATATCAAGAGTTTACAACTATGGGGATTGTATCGAAAACATAAAGACACCAAACAAGAATTGATAAATAAATTCAAAGACGCGTTGTGTGAACGTCACATCGCTGACATTTTCGGTGAAATCAAGACAAGAACATCATCCAGTGATGAAGACGACGAGGGAAGTAAATACATGCATTTGGGAGTGTTCTACAATCCAACACAAGAGAAGTTACAAGATGGTGAGGATTGGACAACAAAAGGCGAAGCATCACTGACAAATGATATGAATGAACGCAAACGTTCTCGTAATTCGAATGCATTAAATACCAGATCAAATTCCAATAAAGGTAAGGCACCAATGACAAATACTATGAATGCATCGCCCTCCACGACCCCCAATAATCCTAGTACATCGTCCTCCAATGAACGCAAACGTTCTCGTACGAACGCATTAAATATAAATAGCAGACAAATCGAACAAACGAAGACAACTGACCGCGAATGGGGCATTTTCTTGATGCCCCCACCATCCCAAGGACAGAGCAGAAATGTGGAAACAGTCAAAATAACATTCGAAATAAATGGAAAAAACATTAGCGATTACATAGGTTTGTACGAATTCAAGAAGAATTGTTGGTATCCCGTTGAAACTAAAACCTTATCTATTTCGAACAATGAGAAGACTTCTTACTCAAAAACACTTGATGTGAAGAACCCTGATTGTAACGATAACAACTATATAGCTAAATTCACCACAGATTATGGTGTTCCAAGGAATTCAGAAATTTACAAATATGTGGAAAAATTTGTACGAATTGAAGAAGAAAAACGAATTGAAGAATAAAAACGAATTGAAGAAGAAAAACGAATTGAAGAAGAAAAGTTGAATAAGAAAAGGAGAAGAAAGTAGAAATGTATAAATATGTGAAAGAATGGTTGGTCAAAAAAACAACAGTAGACACGTCCGACATAGAGGACAATACTCCCATTCGCCGCGATTGTTTAGGATCAAATTCGGAACCATATCCTTTTTGATTGTACATCGGAAATGATCTGCGAATACTGTGATACATATTCGCAGATCGTATTTTTTTTTCTCCGTATCCCACTCCAACAAGGGCGATTGACGCCTTTGGAGGACATACTTACGAAACAACTCGGTTGTAGGCACCCCTTTCGTCCATCGCATGATCATCAATTCGCGATCCACAATTTGTTTGATTTGTGGAATAATACGATAAACCGTTTCTCCTAACGAGGACTCCATGTTCTTTATATGGTGAGAAAAATCGGCTACGAAAACATTTAAAAATTGAATTTAAACACACCCGTACTTCTTCAAGTAAATTAAAAAGAGGAAGGCGGGTCTGTTTAAAAAGTGAACAAAACGACAAGAGGAGATCGGTTCCCCAAACGAGCGGATGCGTACTCCGTTGCCTACGAAGGCTCCTTCTAGCGGCGACGCCTCTACGAGAAAGCACAGCGGTTGTGATGTTCGCCGTCTAAAAAAATCAGGGAGCTTAGATAACATCACGCGTGCATTCCCACGTGAATCGTCGATTAAAAAGAGCAAGAGCGTCGAGGACGGATTGAACGTGAAGGATGTGTTGATGGATACCATCAAAACGAACGTACCGGGAGTCGTGCTCGACATTGCGAAGCACGCAAGGGCAGTAGACACCGTCGAGGATTTCAAAAATCAATTTGGAGAGATGGTTGTGAACCATATGGTGGATACGGTAGTCACTTCCACCATATCGCACGCGTTGCACAATATCCCATGAAACGAGGGTGGTTGGTGGGAGGGCACGTGGGCTCAAAACAATACCATTTGGAGCAACATTCCGAAAAACATGGTGCCGAACATCGCACGATTCACCGCGTTCTCGGTGGCCATGTTTTCCGCGACGCTTTCCAATCGTGCTATGTACGCGCTCGAATCGTCTCCGCGCACGGAGCTGCGCATATCGACGCGCGCTTTCTCCATGAAGATCTCGAGATCCATCATCTCCACCGTCATCTCCATGATAATGGTATGATAGCTGAAATTAGGATCGATCGTCTTGCACACTCCTTCGAGAACCGCAAAACTTCGAAAGAGGAAAAAGACGTTCGGATTCAATTTGATGGGCAAATTGGCTGAATCGATCAGACGATCGTTCGATATCTTGCGCACGAACTCGTGCGCGTCCAGATTGTCCATGTATGCGTACACGTGCCGACACAGGCGATAGAAGGTTGTGTATTCGTGCGGATGCAACTCGTTGATGTTGGTCGCGCCGGACAAGGCGCCTCGAATGATGTCCTCGCCGAACAACAGATTACCTAGGGTCTCCGTGTCGCGACTTATCAGCGCGATCGACAGTCGACGCATCGTGGCGCGAATGTTCGTTTGGAGACGCGCGACCATTCCGTAGTCGTACAGCACCAACTTACCGTCCGACATCACCCCGATATTCCCGGGGTGAGGATCGCAATGCAGATACCCATGATTGATGACCGTTTTCATGAAAGTACGCATCAACGTCGAAGACATGTTGTTGTTCGCCTCCATCGAGGTAACCTTCTTCGAAGGGATGTACTCCATCGTTAGCACTCGCGTGCTTGTCCATTGTTTAGACACGCGCGGAACGACGATGACGCTCTCCTCACGGAATGCTTGACGAAACGTACGCATGTTCTTCATCTCGCACCGGTAGTCCGTTTCGTCTAACGCCGTCCGCTCCATGTCGAGCAACATCGACATGGCCTCGTCGACCTCACGACGTCCGAAATGGATGAACATGTTCAAGATGTGTTTGAGAATCTCCAACTCTTCCATCATGGAATCTCGAACGAAAGGACGTTGTATCTTCACGGCGACCGGACGAGAGGTGTCCTTAAGCACCGCGCGGTGCACCTGCCCGATGGAAGCGGACGCGATGGGTGTTTTTTCGAAAGAACTGAACACGTCTTGTATGTCTTTCTCAAAATCTTCTCGGAACACGTCTCGAACGTCCTCGAACGCAATCGGCGTGACGTCGGTTTGAAGTCCCGCTAGGGCGTGAACTATCGCCTCCGGAACCAAGTCGGTACGCGTGGAAACGATTTGTCCCAATTTTACGTAGACGGGACCCATTTTAACGAGATCGTCGCGAAGCCATGCGTAGCCCGACTTTTGTTGTTTCGCGATCGCGAATTTGGTCGCGGTACGTGCGCAGAATCGTACTGTCCGTACGTATTTGACGGGAGAAACGGAAGAGAGGAGCATCTTTGCCTTAGTAGAAACAAGTCAATTACACTTAAAAAACAAATATCATTTAAATTCAAATTACATGGTACTAGTTAAAAATATGATTTCACTCCGTCCAGTACCCCTTGTATTCGCGCACTCCGCACCCAAGCGGGCTGCGTTCCGTGCGACGAAGCTCGCTTCTCACGCGTCGCTACACTCGAAATCGATGTCCGAGTTCGGCGAACGTATGCGAAAGGAACGCGATCGCAAATGTTCCGATCTGCAGAAAAGCGTGAAGCTGTTCGTATCTATCGGTCGCGAAGACATCGACGCCGCAGTAGAACTGCATCGTGAAATCGTGAACAATATCACGAAAGAGATGAAGGAGAAGTCGTACGATGTGATGGTCGTGGACGACCTCGACGAAGACGATTTCATGTAAATCACGTCGAGTCTTCACTGTGTAATCCTGAAATGTACTCGTCGATGTGATGGTTACGAATCCTAGGAAACCATCGATACGTCCTTAACGAAGGAATGACGATCGGTTGTACGGTACTCGTAAATCCTAGGAAAGTGTAAGGAATCGTACACACGATATCTCTTCCGTATTGGTACGAACAAATGGGGGGTATCACGTCTCGCGCGTTGTTCAGTCGATGTGCGAAAGCTTTGCCACCAATACGAGGGCATCCGAACACTACGATTTCTATGACGTTTTTCAGGTGTTCTTTGAGTGCGTGGGCGATGATCACAATCGCGGCCGCCCCCAACGAATGTCCAGTGAGCACTATACGTGGATAGTTGCGCAGAATATTCACCAAATCGTATTTGTCTATACAATAGTTTGCGTAACGCAAAAAAACCACGATGCGTGTCGTGTTTTTTTAAATATGCAAATGTTTCGGAACCAATCCACAATCGTATCGGATCCTTCGAGGGTTACGTACGTGATTTCGTCGATGGTTTCTACGTGTACATCTTCCGGTACTTTGTACACCTTTTTGCATTGCTTCGAGGCTTGTTGGTGTGTCTTTGTGGGAGTCATATTGTTTATCTAAAAAAGATTTATAGACATTGCGCATTTTATTATTGGACTACTATGAGCACGGTTGATTCGAGGGTAAAGTAGCTGCATCACTTCTGATTGGAACATGGACACACATGGACACATTTTGTCCACCGATCAATGGTTATGTAATCTTATCAAACATTACGAACACAAACAAGACCCAATCTGTTTTTATCTTTCGGCAAATGATACTTTTTTAGATCCGGTGGATAAAAGTAATCCTGTGATAGATTTGATTCTTCCTAATGGAATATATATTGTTCCTGACATGGTAGATACGAGTACGAGTACGCTCTATGCTCCTATCCACAGCAACTTAGTGGATACGAATGCTCCTATCCACGGCAACATAGTGGATACGAATGCTCCTATCCACGGCAACTTAGTGGATACGAATGCTCCTATCCACGGCAACTTAGTGGATACGAATGCGAATGCTCCTATCCACGGCAACTTAGTGGATACGAATGCTCCTATCCACGGCAACTTAGTGGATACGAATGCAATTAATTATGAACAAGACATATCTGGTATCGAATCCTCAAGTGATGATACACACAAGAGTCCAACTAAAAATCTAAAAGTTATGGATATGTTAAACAATCG
>Ga0255762_10000722_pt1 | contig 29276 bp, 19 predicted proteins | sample 101ome_16_FD_179962 | JGI IMG/M metagenome (GOLD analysis project Ga0255762, IMG submission 179962) | Coastal salt marsh microbial communities from the Groves Creek Marsh, Skidaway Island, Georgia - 101401AT metaG (version 2) | ecosystem: Environmental > Aquatic > Marine > Intertidal zone >...
CCGCAGACGTCATCACCACCCTGTCCGGCAAGACCATCGAGGTGCTGAACACCGACGCCGAAGGGCGGCTGGTGCTTTCGGACGGATTGTGGAAGGCCGGCACGGACTTTGACGCTGAATACATCGTGGACTTCGCCACCCTCACCGGTGCATGCGTCGTGGCCCTCGGCCACGAAGCGACCGGCCTGTGGTCCAACGACGACGACTTCCGCACCCGCATCCACGATGCAGGCAACGACGTCGGTGAGTTGGCATGGCCCATGCCGCTGCTTCCTGCCTTTGAGAAGGAAATGACCGATTCCAAGATCGCCGACACCCGGAACCTCGGTGCCGGTCGATGGGGCGGTGCCAACACCGCTGCTGCCTTCCTCAAGCAGTTCGTTCCTGAAAAGGGCGAAGGCGACGACGCCAAGCAAGTGACCTGGGCCCACATGGACATCGCTGGCACCTACTGGGGTGCCAAGACCAACAAGACCGTCGGCCACGGGGCGACCGGCGTTCACGTCCGCACCATGGTTCGCCTGATCACCGGCGAGTGAATCCGAACACAACGTTGGCAACACCATGTTGTCATGCTCAGACCACCCTTCTTGGCCCTCAACACTGCTTGTAGAGGTCGGGATGTCGCATCAGTTGGGGTCGTAATCGATGACCGATGCCAGCCAGTACTCCACTTCACGCCGAGCACACCCACGACGCTGTGCGAGGTCCATCACTTGCCCCTCGTCCACACGATTGACCGCAAAGTAGGTCGCTTCGGGGTGGGCGAAGTACATGCCTGAAACGCTGGCAGCGGGACGGGTGGCGCAGGATTCGGTCAACTCGAACCCGTGTTCTTCTGCACCAAGCAGTTCAAACAGCGCTCGCTTGTCGCTGTGGTCGGGACAAGCGGGGTAACCGAACGCAGGGCGGATGGAACGGTAATCGGCGTTCATCAACCGCTCGTGGGTCATCGAAGCGTCATCGGGGAACCCCCACAACGCACGGATGCGTTGATGCAACGCCTCTGCCGAGGCTTCTGCGAGTCGGTCAGCGATGGCTTTGACCATGATGGCGTTGTAATCGTCGTGGTTCGCTTCGTAGCGTTGTGCCAAGGCTTCAGCCCCGTGAACCGCCACGGCGAAGGTGCCAACGTGATCGCTGTGTTCGTGGTCTTCGGGAGCGATGAAGTCGGCCAAACAGCGGTTGTGAACACCGGCGTCGCGCTGCTGCCGGAGGAAACAGAACGTGTGTTCCCGTTCCCCGGTGACGATGAGGTCCTCGCCTCGGGACCGTGCCGGCCAAAATCCAGCGATGGCCTTGATGCGCAAGTCTCCCGAGGCGATGATCTCGTTGAGCATCCGTTGACCGTTCTCAAAGACGTCCCGAGCGGCTTCACCTTTCTCTGGGTGTTCGAGGATGCTGGGGTAGGTGCCCTTCATGTCCCACGCCGTGAAGAAGAAATTCCAATCGATGAACGGCACGAGCTCCTCAAGGTCCAACGCGAACGCCCGTACACCCAAAAACGGTGGAGCGGGCGATGTGGTGGCGTCAAACATCAACTGGGGTTGCTTCGCTCTCGCCTTCTCCAGCGTGAGCAGGGGCTGGGCCATTTTCCGCTCAAACAGCGCCGTCAGTCGCCTGTGTTCCTCCTGCAAGTTCGCCCTGAACACCGCGCGTCGCTCATCGTCCAACAGGGCGTTCAAAACCCCAGAAACCAGGGACGCATCCTTCACGTGAACCACCTCAGAGGCGTATGCGGGAGCGATGCGCACCGCCGTGTGTTGACGCGAGGTTGTGGCCCCGCCAATGAGCAGCGGCATCGCCATCTCGCGCCGTTCCATCTCCTTGGCCACACCGATCATTTCATCCAGGGACGGGGTGATCAATCCGGAAAGACCCACAATGTCAGCGTCCACGGCTTGGGCTTTGTCCAAGATGGTTGACATCGGCACCATCACCCCGAGGTCGTGAACGGCGTAGTTGTTGCACTGGAGCACGATGCTCACGATGTTTTTCCCAATGTCGTGGACGTCGCCTTTCACGGTCGCCAAGACGACCGTGCCTCGAGTCTTCTTTTCCGAAGCCCCGTCGTGCATGTGGGGTTCGAGCCATGCCACGGCTTTTTTCATGACACGGGCGCTCTTTACCACCTGGGGAAGGAACATTTTACCGGAGCCAAACAGGTCCCCCACCACGTTCATGCCGTCCATCAGCGGCCCCTCAATGATGGACAGCGCGTCGCCGTTCAAGGCGAACGCGGCTTCGACATCGGCCTCGATGTGCTCCGTGATGCCGTGGACCAAGGCATGCCCCAACCGTTCGTGAACGGTGAGGTCGCGCCACGCTTCCGATTCCACGACGGCGGTGGCGTTCTTGGCGAAGTTCGCTGCGTTGGCCACCAGACGTTCGGTGGCGTCCGAACGACGGTCGAAAAGAACGTCTTCCACCAAGGTGAGCAGCGAGGCGTCGATGTCCCGGTAGAGCGTCAGGTGGGAGGGGTTCACGATGCCCATGGTCAGGCCGGCTTTGATGGCGTGATGGAGGAACGAAGCGTGCATGGCTTGTCGGACGGGGTCGTTCCCTCGGAAGGAAAAGGACAGGTTGCTGATGCCACCGCTGACCATCGTGGTTGGGCACGCGGCTCGAATTCGGCGGGTGGCCTCGATGAAGTTGATGGCGAACGCGTTGTGTTCCTCCATCCCGGTGGCCACGGCAAGCACGTTGGGGTCGTGCACAATGTCCGATGGGTCGAAACCCACCACGTCCACGAGAAGGTGTTGAGCACGAAGGGCGATCTCGACCTTCCGTTCAACCGTTTCGGCTTGGCCTTGCTCATCGAAGCCCATGACAATCACGGCGGCCCCGTGGCGGTGAATCGCCTTCGCCTGCTCGATGAACACGGCTTCACCTTCCTTGAGGGAGATGGAATTGACCACGGGTTTGCCCTGAATGCACTTCAGACCCGCCTCCAGCACGCTCCACTTTGACGAATCGATCATGAACGGGACCGAGGCGATCTCGGGTTCCGTGGCCACGATGTTGAGGAAGTTGGTCATCACCGCCTCGCTGTCGATGAGGCCTTCATCCATGTTGACATCAATGAGGTTGGCGCCGTTGCGAACCTGTTCGCGGGCCACATCCACCGCTCCTTCGAGGTCGTTGGCGGCGATCAGGCGACGGAATTTGGCCGACCCCGTCACATTGGTGCGCTCCCCCACCATGACCAAGTTGGATGAAGGGAGAACGGTGAACGCATCCAGCCCCGCATAGGTCGTTGTTCTCGGCACTTCGTCCGGAACCCGTGGCTCCATGCCCTCCACAGCGCTTCGGATCGCAGCGATGTGCTCGGGTGTGGTGCCGCAACACCCACCAACGAGGTTCAACAAGCCGTCACGCACCAAGGCGGCGACATGAGCGGCGGTGATGGCAGGTGTTTCGTCAAAGCCCGAGGGGGAGAGCGGGTTGGGCAGCCCTGCGTTGGGGTACAGATGGGTCTTGATGTCCGCAATCGAGGCGAGCGTGGTCAATTTGCTTCGCAGTCCGGTCGCTCCAAGACCGCAGTTCAATCCCACGCTGAACGGTTTGGCGTGCCGAACGGTGGCCCAAAACGCCTCCACGCTTTGACCAAACACGGTCCGGTCGCCCTCCTCTTGGATGAACGTCACGGAAATCATGATCGGCAACGTCACGTCCAGTTGGTCAAACGCATCCAAGGTGGCTTTGATGGCGGCTTTTGCATTGAGCACATCGAAAATGGTCTCGATGAGCACGATGTCGCACCCTCCCTCAATCAACGCCAACACCTGTTCAAGGTAGGCCCTGTAGACCTCATCCCAAGATGCATCCCGGGCCGATGGGTCATCGACGTTGGACGAGGCGGAGAGGGTGACGTTGGTCGGGCCCACAGCCCCCGCCACCCAGGCCGGTTCACCGGTGGACCGACGGTGAGCGTCGACGGCCTCTCGGGCCAGTCGGGCCGACGCAAGGTTCATCTCGCGGGCACGGTGGCTCAAGCCGTACTCGGCTTGCGCGATGGCGGTGGCGCCGAAGGTGTTGGTTTCCACGATGTCTGCACCCGCTGCGAGGTACTGGGCGTGGATGTCGCGGATGACATCCGGGCGGGAGAGGGAAAGCATCTCGTTGTTGCCTTTGAGGTCGGTTGGGTGGTCGCTGAGCGCCGAATCTCTGAAGTCCGATTCGTCCAACCCGACGTGTTGAATCATGGTGCCCATGGCCCCGTCGATGATGACGATGCGTTGGTCCGCTAACGCCATCAAGTCGGTGACCGTGTCCATGCCCTCATCCTCGCATGCGGCCAACCAGCCGGTTGAACACACGGCTGTTGTTCATGGTGAAGAAATGAACACCGGGCACACCGTAAGCCAGCAATTCTCGGGTTTGAGCCTCAGCGTGGTTCAACCCAACCTCCACCACTTCTGCGTCGGTTGAGCACGCCTCAACGGCCTTGACCAAGGCATCCGGCATCACCGTGTGGAAGATGGCAGGGAGGACCTCGAGCTGCCGTTTGGACGTCAGAACCTTGATGCCTGGAACGATGGGAACGTCGATGCCCGCACTTCGGCAGGCGTCAACGAACCGGAAGAAGGCGGTGTTGTCGAAGAACATCTGGGTGATGATGAACGATGCACCGGCGTCAACCTTTCGTTTGAGGTTGGCCACGTCGCTGGCCAAGTCGATCGCCTCGGCATGGACCTCGGGATACCCCGCCACACCGATGTGAAAATCGGTGGGCCGAGCATCGTTCACGCCTTCCAAATACTCGCCGCGGTTCAGACGAACAATGTGCTCAACGAGTTGATTGGCATGTGCGTATCCTTGGGGGTGCGCAACGAACTGGTTGTCGTTTTTGTCGGCGTCACCTCGGAGGGCAAGCACGTGCTTGAGGCCCAAGTAATCGAGATCGACCAGGTAATCCTCCGAATCAAATTTGGAAAAGCCGCCACAGATGACGTGGGGGACAACGTTGAGCCCGTATTGGAACTTGAGCATAGCGCAGACCCCGAGCGTGCCCGGGTTCTTGCGGTTCCACACCCATTCACTTCCGTCCTCACCCTCGATTTCAACCCGATGTGCACGGTGGTAAGTCACGCTCACAAACGCCGGTTTCCAGCCGTCCAAGGCATCGAAGAACTCGTGGATGTTGCGCAGACCAAGGCCTCGGTTGGGCGGCAGGATCTCCACGGAAAACGGCAAGCCTGTTTCGCAGGCGTTGAACATCTCCACGAGGTCCATGGCCCGGCGAAGTCCGGGTCGTCTTTAAGTCTGTGACTCCGGGCAGGGGACCTCAACCGCTCCAGACGGCTGGTGGCCCACCGTTTGAAGCATCAGTCCATCTTCCAAAGGATTCAACGCCCACCCAATGGATTCGCTGCGGTCGTTTCAATGGGTTTATAGTGGGAGGCGTTGACGCCACTATACAACCGATGGTTCAGTAGTGGTGAATGCGATGGACGACGATGCATGGGAAGACGACCTTCTGGACAAGTTGGAACAAGCCATGCGAAGCATGGGCATGCCCATCACCCGGGACCAACTGCGCCCCTTCCTACGCATGATCAAAGACCAACTCGACAACTCCGGCATCGACCTGAACAAAATCGCCGGCATGCCCAACCTGAACCTGGATTTGGACAACTTGTTCAAGAGCCTGAGTTCGGGCGAATCCATCGAGGACATTCTGAAGAATTTGGGTGTGGCCGTCCAAGTGGACATGGCGCCGGTGGACCTCGATGAATCGGCGCTCGAAACGGACGACGAGGAAACCATTTCCCTGCCCTCCGACGATGTGTACCTCGATGGTTGGAACATGGCGATCACCTTGGATTTCGCCTTGAAGGGGGACATTCCCTCTGAACAACTCGAGATTGAACTCGTGAAGGAAGGATCGCAGGTTGAAATCATGCGAAGCACGCAACCAAAACCGCTCGCCTTGGTCGCCCTGCCCCATCCGTGCGAAGACGTGGTGGAATGGACGTTGAACAACGGCGTCCTTGACATCACCCTCAAGCTCACCCCCCAAGGAAAAGCACTCGAGATGGAGAACGACGATGTCCCTGCCACCGGGGACGTTCACATCGACGTGGCCAACAGCGACGACGATGATGAAGACGACGGTGGCATCCCCATTTTTTGAACAAAACAGGAAGTGAAACAATGAGCAAAGTGATTGGAATTGACCTTGGAACAACAAACAGCTGCGTCGCCACGATCGAAAACGGTGAACCGGTGGTGATCCCCAACGCCGAAGGTGCCCGAACCACGCCCTCCGTGGTGGCCTTCGCCAAAGGCGACAGCGAGCGGCTCATCGGCGTGACCGCCAAGCGGCAAGCCGTGACCAACCCCGACCGCACGATGATCTCCGTGAAACGTCACATGGGCACCAAGTGGACCACCAACGTGGACGACACGGATTACACGCCGCAAGAAATCTCGGCTTTCATCCTTCAGAAGTTGAAGGCCGATGCCGAGGCCTACCTCGGTCACGAAGTGAAACAAGCGGTCATCACCTGCCCTGCATACTTCACGGACGCTCAGCGGAAAGCCACCAAAGACGCTGGACGCATCGCCGGCCTGGACGTGCTCCGCATCATCAACGAGCCCACGGCTGCGGCCCTCGCCTACGGCGTGGACAAATCACAAGACCAAACCATCCTGGTCTACGACCTGGGTGGCGGAACATTCGACGTTTCGGTGTTGGAAATCTACGAAGTGGATGGCCAACCGCAAATCGAGGTGAAAGCCACGGCCGGCAACAACAAACTCGGTGGTGACGACTTCGATGAGAAGATCATCGACTGGCTCGCATCTGAATTCAAGAAGGACACTGGCATCGACCTTTCCAAGGACCCACAGGCCATGTCAAGGTTGAAGGAAGCAGCCGAGAAGGCCAAAATCGAACTCTCTGGCACCCAATCCACGCAGATCAACCTGCCGTTCATCTCCATGGCCGACGGCCAACCCGTGCACCTCGACCTGACGCTCAGCCGAGCCAAGTTCGAGGACCTCATCGCCAAGCTCGTGGAGAAGACCATGGTCCCCACCCGACAAGCCATGAAGGACGCTGGCCTGAAAAAGGGCGATGTGGACAAGGTCATCCTTGTGGGCGGTTCGACCCGTGTGCCTGCCGTCCAAGAAGCGGTGGAGAAGGAAGCCGGCAAACCTCCCTTCAAGGGCATCAACCCCGATGAAGCCGTGGCCATGGGCGCTGCACTTCAAGCCGGCATCATTGCCGGTGACGAAGGCGTCTCGGACATTCTCTTGCTTGACGTGACACCCCTGACCCTCGGCATCGAGACCCTCGGCGGTGTGATGACGACGATGATTGAGCGCAACACCACCATCCCCTCTCGCCGCTCCGAGGTCTACTCGACCGCCACCGACAACCAACCCGCTGTGGAGATTCACGTGCTGCAAGGCGAGCGTGAGTTCGCCAAAGACAACGTGACCTTGGGCCAATTCCAACTCGTTGGCATCCCACCCGCACCCCGCGGCGTGCCTCAAATCGAGGTGACCTTCGACATCGACGCCAACGGCATCGTCAACGTCAGCGCCAAGGACATGGGCACCGGAAAGGAACAATCGATCAAGATTGAATCAGCGACCTCGCTCTCCGAAGACGAGATTCAAGCCAAGATTGCTGAAGCCGAGAAATTCGCCGAGGAAGACCAGCGGCGCAAAGCCAAGGTGGACCTCCGAAACATGGCCGACCAGGTCGTCTATCAAACCCGTCGCACCCTCGAGGAATCGGCGGACAAGCTCGACGACAGCGACGTCGACCCTGTCAAGGCCCATCTCGATGAGTTGGAAGCCATGGTTCAGGACGACGATGGGAAACCGATCGACGTGGAAGCCATGGATGACGCAGCCATCCAGGCCAAGGTCAAGGAAATCGAAGAGGCCATGCATGCCGTTTCCACCAAGTTGTACGAAGCCGCTGCGGCCGAAATGGCCGAACAAGAGAGCGGCGAGGACGGCGCCATCAACGTGGACGACGGTGTCGTTGACGCTGACTTTGAGGTCGTCGAAGACGAAGATTGATCCAAGCGCCCGGCCCACCAACCTTGGGCGTCGGCCTTATGGGGAAGTTGGAGGTGGCGAACGCATGAGCGATGTCCCCATCCTCAAGGAGACCATGCGGTCGACGGGACGGGAAGCGCTTCGCAACAACATCACGGCGGCGATGGCCCTCGCAGGCGCGGTTCGCAGCACGCTTGGCCCTCGGGGCATGGACAAGTTGCTCATCGACGACGAAGGGCGGACGATGGTCACCAACGACGGCGTGACCGTCCTTGAATCCGCCAAGGTGGAACACCCCGTAGCGAAGATGCTGATCAACGCCTCCACGACCCAAGACCGCATCGCCCGTGACGGCACCACCAGTGCCGTGCTGTTCAGCGCTGAACTGCTCCAGAACGCATGGGAACTGGTGCTGCAGGGCGTCCACCCCTCTGCGATCGGACGTGGCTACCGCATGGCCGAGTCGGCGTGCCGCGAACGCTTGGCCACCCTCCTCATCGAAGCGACCCCTGAGCGCCAACGCCGAGCAACCGAAACCTCGCTCGCCGGAAAGATTCACCGTGCCATGCAAATCCATTTGGCTGAAGTTGCCCACGAAGCTGCCAAGGCCGTGGTTGAGGAACGAAACGGTGACATCCTCGCTGACCCGACCCGAGTGAAGGTGCTCACCAATGTGGGCGGTCAAATGACGGATTCGCACCTCGTCACCGGACTTGCCTTACCCAAAAAGCGTGTCACTCGCTCCATGCCTCGCCGACTGAACGCGGGCAAGGTGGCGCTGATCGACGGCGGACTGGAGCGAAAGGGATTGATGAGCGAAGTCAAGCTGAACGTGACCAACCCAGGGGTGCTCGATGCCTTCCGGGCGAAGGAACGCACCATGCTGCTCGAGCAAATCGAACATCTCAAAACGTTGGGCGTCACGTTGCTGGCATGCAAGGAAGGCATCGATGACGACGTTCACGGAGCGTTGGCCGATGCTGGCATCCAGGCGTTCAGGCGGGTGGCACGTGCCGACCTCGACCTGCTCGCACGTGGTTGCGGAGCTCGGCTCAACCTGGACGTGAACGCGCTGACGGCTGACGACATCGGTGTCTTCATCGAAAGCCGCAACGAACGGATCAACGGCAAGGACCGATGGACTGTTGACACGGAGGAGGGTGGCGCCACCTTCATCGCCACCGGTTCAACCACCGACACCGTCGGTGAAGTTGAGCGGTGTTTTGCGGATGCGTTGGGTGTGGCCTGCCAGTTGCTCGAAGAACCGGCGTTGCTCGCCGGAGGGGGTGCGACACAAATCGCCCTCGCACGCCACCTCCGCCGCCACGCGGAGGCCATCCCAGGCCGGGAACAACTGGCGGTTGAAGCGTACGCTGATGCGCTCGAAGTGATCCCACGGACCCTTGCCGAAAACGCCGGTTTGGATCCTTTGGACACCTTGCTGCGCGTGGTCTCTCAGCAAGCACAAGGAGGCGAACAGGCCCACCTCATCGGATTGGATGTTCTCGAGAAGCAACCCGCCAACATGCTTGATTTGGGCATCGTTGAGCCGCTGCGCATCACGCAACAAGTGCTTGCAGGCGCCACCGAAGCCGCGTTGTCCGTGCTCCGCATCGACGACGTGCTCTGGGCCAAGCAGGACCCCACCGAACCCACCTTGGGCGACGAAGACGATTGAGCCAAATGGGAACATGTCGTCGGAACGTGACGCCGTTTGACGGTGTCGTCCTAAGCCTCAAAGTCGAGCACCACTTTGCCGCAATCACCCGACATGGCGAGTTCAACGGCCTCGTTGAATGCCTGAATGGGCATGCGGTGGGTCAGCACCATATCGACATCGATGGCCCCACGCTCAAGCAGGTCGTGCATCACGTCCCACGTGGACCACATCTTGCGACCGTTGATGCCTTTGAGGTGAAGGTAGCGGAAGACCACCTCGTTCATGGGCACGTTGGGCATGCTGTTGCCGTACACGGAGAGGATGTTCACGTACCCGCCCATGCGCGTGGACCGGATGCAGTTGGCCAGTGCAGCGGGGGAACCTGAGAATTCGCAAGCGTTGTCCACCCCTCGACCATCGGTGGCCTCGAAGATGGAAGCCACCACATCATCGTCCTTGCCCAGCACCACATCGGCGCCGAGGGAGCGAGCCAAATCCATCCGGTAGGTGTTGTCCCAATCCACAGCGATGACCTTCGTCGCCCCCATGGCTTTGGCGGCGTTGACGGCAAACAACCCGATGGGCCCCAGACCGTGAACAGCGACGGTCGCACCCTCCACCGGACCGCCGGTGAGGGTGTGAATGGCGTTGCCAAGCGGGTCTTGGATGGAGGCGTGGGCTGGGTCCAATCCTTCGGGGACATGACGGGCGTTCACGGCTGGTATCACAAAGTAGGGGGCGAAGGCACCGTGTTGATGAACACCGAAAATGGAACCGTTTTCGCACACGTGCGCGTTGCCTTCCTCGCATCGCGGGCAGGACCAACACGCCAAATGGCACTCAATGGCCACCAGATCACCCAATGCATGGGATGTGACGCCGTCACCCAGCGCGACCACTTCACCGCAGGTCTCGTGACCGGTGACGGTTCCCAACGGAACGTTCTCTCGGCTCCAATCGTCCCATTTCCAAATGTGAAGGTCGGTGCCGCACACCGAAGTGGCTTTGGTTTTGACCAACACTTCCCCGGGGCCGGGTGTAGGCACCGGATGGGTCGTCAACGAAAACCCACCTTCTTCATCCCGGACCTTGGTCCAGGCTTGCATGGTGGACGGTCGTTCGGTCATGGTTCGCCCCAGTTGTCCCACCTGCTCGGACGCCTTTTCATCCTTCGCTCATGCTGACTTGAACGCATTCGCTCAACCGACATCGCCGTGGGCCAACGGAGAGTTGATTAGGTAGGCGCGACGGCCTCAAAGCCCGTTGATGGCGCATGAAGTACGTGGTCGTGAGCGGGGGCGTGCTGTCGGGATTGGGCAAAGGTGTCACCGCCAGCAGCATCGGTGTCCTCTTGAAATCGGCAGGATTGCGCGTGACCTCGATCAAAATCGATCCCTATCTCAACAGCGATGCGGGCACCATGTCCCCCTTTGAGCACGGTGAAGTGTTCGTCCTCGACGACGGTGGTGAAGTGGACCTTGATCTCGGCAACTACGAACGCTTCCTCGACATCAACCTCTCCAAAGACAACAACCTGACCACCGGCAAAGTCTACGCCAAGGTCATCGAGGCGGAACGCCGAGGCGATTACTTGGGCAAGACCGTTCAGGTGATCCCCCACATCACCGATGCCATTCAAGATTGGTTGGAAGACGTGGCGCACCGACCAGCCGACGGAAGCGACGAAACGCCGGATGCCTGCATCATCGAACTCGGCGGCACCGTGGGCGACATCGAATCGTCACCGTACGTCGAAGCCTTGCGGCAATTCCAATTCCGGGTGGGTCGAGAAAATGTCACCTTCGTCCACGTCTCCTTGGTGCCGGTTATGGGTCCGGTGGGTGAACAGAAAACCAAACCCACGCAGCACACGGTCAAGGAATTGCGAGGCCTCGGCATCACCCCAGACATCCTTGTGTGCCGCTCCTCGAAACCGCTGAACGAAGAAACCCGAGCGAAACTCGCCGCGTTCTGCCATGTCCAACCGCAGGCGGTGATGTCAACGCACGATGTTCCCAACATCTACCACGTTCCGTTGATGCTCCATGAACAGGGCATGTGCGACATCTTGGGGGTGGATTGCACCGCCACCAACCTCCTCGACGAATGGCGCACGATGGCCCACCATGTGGACACCTTGACCGACGAAGTGCACATCGCCATGGTCGGGAAGTACACCGATTTGACCGACGCATATCTTTCGGTCATCAAAAGCCTGCAGCATGCGGCCATGGCCGTCGATCGAAAGTTGGTCATCGACTGGATCGAAGCAGGTCACCTTGAGAAGGCGTGGGCCGATGAGAACGCTGACGAACACGAGCAAGCCTGGGCCCTGCTTCGGCAGGCCCACGGCATCTTGGTGCCCGGCGGGTTTGGCGACCGAGGGGTGGAAGGGAAAATTCTGGCCGCCCATCACGCACGAACACAAGCCGTCCCTTACCTTGGCATTTGTTTGGGCTTGCAAGTCGCCACCATCGAGTTCTGTCGAAACGTCCTTGGGCTCGAGGGCGCCAATTCCACAGAATTTGCTGAAAACCCTGAACACGCTGCGGTGGTGTTCATGCCTGAGATTTCGAAAACGCACCTCGGTGGAACGATGCGGCTTGGCAGCCGTCCAACCCTTTGGCAGGTCGACGACTGCGCGATTCGGCGGCTGTACGGCGAAGGGGGAGCCGTGGATGAACGCCATCGGCATCGCTACGAGGTCAATCCCGACCTCATCGAAGCCATCGAAGCCGCTGGATTGATGTTTGTTGGCAAGGACGAATCCGGGCAACGCTGTGAGATTTTTGAGCTCAAGGACCACCCCTATTACGTCGGTGTTCAGTACCATCCTGAATTCAAATCTCGACCCTATCGACCGAGTCCACCCTTCCTCGGACTGCTTCGTGCTGCATCGGGGAACAGCGACTGAACACGGCATGGTGCCCAGCAGCGTGCCATCATTGGTGAAGCCAGGCCGTGACGAGTTCGGGCAGAAGTTCACCCGCAGGCCCCAGGTGAATCTCATCAAACCGATCAGCATTCTGCGGCCGGTCAAGGTTGACCAGGACCGTTGTTGCCCCCCCGGAGCGCGCCACATCGACAAGACCGGCCGCAGGGTAGACGTGACCCGACGAACCAACCACGACAAACACATCGCACGCTTCAACCGCATCGTAGATTTGGTTCATGCCAAGCGGCATCTCCCCAAACCAAACGATGTGAGGCCGCATCTGTGCTGGTTCAGCACAGCACCGGCACATGAGGTAACCGTCCATGAGGTCGTCTTCCTCCATGCGGCGTTCAATTTGGCCAGTTGATTCGCAACGCATAAGTGACAATTCACCATGCATGTGAAGCACGTTGCTGCTTCCTGCACGTTCGTGAAGGTCGTCGACGTTCTGTGTCACGAGCATGAAGTCGGCCAACCCCTGTTCCAATTGAGCCAGGGCTTCGTGCGCTGCATTTGGCGCCACCTCCTTCAGTTGGCGCCGGCGGGCCTGGTAAAACCGCCACACCAATTCGGGGTTGGCGGCCCACGCTTCGGGTGTTGCCACCTCCTCCACGCGATGGTTTTCCCACAACCCGCCGTTGTCCCGAAACGTTTGGACCCCTGATTCAGCTGAAATTCCCGCACCCGTCAACACCACAACACGCTTTGCTCGCATGGTTCATGAAATGCGGCGAGGTTATTTCAGCGCTCGTTGCACCTGAAGCAACACGCCCGCTCCTTTTTGGGATGGAGCGGCGCATCAGACGTCCAACACACGCAACAGGCGAGTGGTACGGAAGCCTTGCAGCACCTTGACGAATCGCTTGGATTGAAACGCCTCGTCCAGCGATTCATCGCCGGTGTCGATGCGCACGCCTTCAAGGCCCAGCAGTTTGGACGGCGTGGCCACGCCCAGCACGTTGGTTTGACCGATGGCACGCAGCACATCGGGCGAGAGTTGGAGGTTGCCCCGGCCGATCAGGAACCCCTGGCCGCCCATCGGCGAAAGAAGCAACACGATGGGGCGCGCACCACCGTCCCCGTCGACGTGCTCCCGAACAACGCTCAGCAGATCGCGCTCGTTGAGGTCAGCGTGGAGGGTGGAGCCGTGTTGGACGTCGATGCCCAGCAGTGTGAGGTCCTGCCCAAGGTGTTCGCCCATCCTTCGCAGCGTTCCGCCGCTGCCCCACACGACCATCAGGTCCGGCTCATCGTCCAACAGGGTTTGGATGTGGTCGGACAATCCCTCGATGGTGTCCTCTTCGCTGGCTCGTTCCACCTGCTCCTTGGCACCTTGCATGAACCGAGGTGAGGACGGTGTCCACGCCTCGCCGTACATCCGTACACGCCACTCACCCTGCAAGTAGACGTCTTCGTCGAGGTCCATCACTTCGGTGATGGCGCACCGAAGATCGCCCAGACCAAAGGACAGCACGACTTCTGCTGCGGCTTTGGGCGTGGTTGCAAAGCACCCAGAATGCATTTTCACGCCCCCCGGAACACCCACCAGCGGAATGCGTTGAGCTTCAGGTCCGAGCGCCTCAAGCGCATTGACAATGTCCCGAGTGGTGCCGTCGCCACCAGCGTAGAGGATAGCATCCACGCCGGCATGAACCAAACCGTTCACCAGTTCGGTCGTGTCACGGTCCGATGTGGCCTTGGGTGTCGCATCAAGCCAGTGGGCCGTCATCGCCTCCATGGCACCGGTGCACCAGGTGCTGCCCATGCGACCGGACCACCCCCACAATTCGACCGACAGACCCGCCCGGTTCAGCGAGCCTCGAAGAAGCGTCGCAAGGTGATCAAGGCATTGTGCCATGCGTGGACCGGCGCGATCTTCTGCACCAGCGGCTCGGGCTTCCTCGGCCCTGCCATCGCTGCCCTTGAACCCCAACTTGCCCCCGAGGCCAGCATCGGGGTTCACCACCAGGCCCAGGCGCATGCCACGACGACACGGTGACGATTCAAATAGCCGTGCATCGGAATCTGCTCCCACATGTCCACAAAAGCAAAGGTTTCATGCGTCCAACGCCGACTGGCAACACATGAAGCCGACGCGCCACCGACAGCCAAGCCTCGACGACGTGCTTGCACGCGACTTTGCTGAATTGGGAGCCGGCGAAACTGAAGCGACCAAACCTTCGGAGGCTGCCTCCGATGGCGAGACAAGCCCCAAGTCGACCCCGGTCCAACCCATTGCCTACAACCAACGCATCGACGCCGTGGAAGACCGGGAGGCCTTCGTGGTGAAACCCCCCACTCCGTCCATGGAGAAGGATTCGCCCAACGCACCATCGCCATCGGCCAGCTCCAAGCCCGTGGCCGCACCGGGGGACGACTTTGATGTGGATTGGTAGGAACCGATGGGTGGCCCGTCGCCTTCAGCGCGCCCTTGATAGCGAGGGTCAACCCCGAAGGGGTTGCCGGAGGCACCCCCATGTCCATGATTGACGTCACCCTCCCTGATGGAACCGTCAACGAATACGTTGCAGGCATCACCTGCGGCGAGGTCATCACCGATGCACTGGGACGAAAACACGGTTGCTTGGCGGCGAAGGTGAACGGCGTGGAGCACGACATGTCCCATGTGTTGGATTCGAACTGCTCGGTGGAAGGCATCCTCGCCTCGTCCGACGATGGCATGCACATCCTGCGTCACTCCGCCTCGCACCTGTTGGCGCAAGCCGTGACGGCCTTGTATCCTGGAGCACTACCCACCATCGGCCCTGCCATTGACCGGGGTTTCTACTACGATTTCGCCATGGACCCCATTGCGGAAAGCGACTTGAAAGCGATCGAGAAAAAAATGCACGAATTGGCTCGCAAAAACTTGACCGTGGAACGGGTGGAATTGGACGACACCACCCTGCGTGAGCGGTTCGAACACAACCCGTACAAGCTGGAAATCATCAACGACAAACTGGAAGCGGGCGACGGATCCACCGTTTACACACAAGGCGACTGGTACGACCTCTGCTTGGGACCGCACGTGCCCAACACCTCCCGGTTGATGTTCGTCCGGCTGACCTCCGTCTCCTCAGCGTATTGGCGTGGGGACCAGGACCGGGAACAGCTGGTCCGAATCTACGGCATCGTTGAACCCACGAAGGAGGACCTCAAAGCCACCCTCCACCGGATGGAAGAAGCGAAAAAGCGCGACCACCGTAAACTGGGCAAGGACCTCCAACTCTTCCATGTGGACGAAGATGTCGGCCAAGGACTCATCCTGTGGACCCCTCGCGGGGCGACCGTTCGCCAAGAATTGCAATCCTTCATCGCCCACCATCTCCAACGCCAGGGTTACCAACAGGTGTTCACGCCCCACATCGGGAAGCTCGATCTTTACCGCACTTCAGGCCATTTCCCCTACTACCAGGATTCGCAATACCCGCCGTTGGTGGAGCGAGAACTCATGAAGAAACTCGCTGACGAGGGTTGCACCTGCGGCGAACTGTCGAACATGATGAAAACCGGTGACATCGACGGGTACATGCTCAAGCCGATGAACTGCCCCCACCACGTGAAGATCTACGCAAGCCAACCACGGTCCTACCGCAACTTGCCGTTGCGGCTGGCGGAATTTGGCACCGTTTACCGATGGGAGCAATCCGGTGAAATTTCAGGCATGACCCGTGTTCGTGGCTTCACCCAGGACGACGCCCACCTCTTCGTGACCGAAGACCAAATCGCTGAAGAAGTTCAAGGCTGTATTGAGTTGGTGCAAATCATCTTTGAGAAACTCGGCATGACGGATTATCGCGTTCGTGTTGGCCTTCGCGACCCCGATTCCTCCAAGTACGTCGGTGACCCGGAACGCTGGACCAAAGCCGAAGAGGCGTGCCGATCCGCTGCAGCATCGCTGGGCGTGGCTTGGACCGAGGAGGAAGGGGAAGCCGCCTTTTACGGTCCAAAAATTGACTTTGTTGTGCGCGATGTGATTGGGCGTGAATGGCAACTGGGCACCGTTCAAGTGGATTACAACCTCCCCGAGCGATTTGATTTGACCTACAAAGGCAGCGACGGCGCCCTTCACCGCCCCGTGATGATTCATCGCGCGCCCTTCGGCTCCATGGAGCGCTTCTGCGGCGTGCTCATCGAACATTTTGCCGGGAAGTTCCCCACCTGGCTGACCCCGACCCAATGCCACATCATCACGATTTCAGAGAAGCACCGTGCCTACGCCGAGGAGGTTGCCAACCTCCTCAAGCAACACGGTGTGCGCGTGGAAGTCGATGACGGCGACGACACCATCGGGAAGAAAATTCGCACGCACCGGAAATTGCAACCCGCCTACATGGTGATTCTGGGCGACGGTGAGATGGAACAACGAAGCGTCAGTCTGCGTGCTCGTAACGGCGATCAAATCGCCGATGTGCCCCTCGAGCGATTCCTTGAACAACTCACGGAAGAAATCAGCGAGAAGGTCAGCGAGCCGTCGCTCGTCCCCCCACAAACCTGAGGCAGCAGCATGGTCGCCCCCTCCATCGTCCACGAACCGAGCGGAGCGATGGTGGTGCCGCTGGCCTTGGCCATGTTGACAGCTTGGCTGTTTTGGGATCGCATCGTTCCCCGACAACTGCGCGGCCTCCAGGTGGCGTTCAAGACCTCCAGCACCCATTACGAAGTTCATCGCGTGACCCATTCCGTCGACGATGTCAAACACCTGCTCCGACGTCGAGGCACCCGCTTCGGTGTGGCGTCGTACCTCATGGCGTTGGCTGGCATCTTGGTGCTTCTGTTCGACTTTTTGATGTATGCCAATGGAGGATCTGAGGGGATGCATGCGTCCGTGGTGGCGCTCGGCATCGTGTTCGTCGTGCTGCCTGCACTCGTGTCGAGCGGCACCTCACTCGGGGCCCAGGTGATCCGTCCATTGGGGACCAGCAAAGCCACCCTTCAGAACAACACGCAGGCGCGGAACGGCGCCTACGTGGCCATGATGCTGGCATGGTTGGGGTTGGCCCTCGCTCTGGAAGCGCTGCTCAAGACCCAAGGTGTCCAAACGCAACGACGCTACAGTTTGGTCGCTCTGTTCGCCTTCAGTCCGGCGGTCTTGGCCTACGGCCGAATCTTGGGTTCGTCGTGGAACGCCCTGAAGGAGTCCTCCTCCCACATGGCCAACGGCCGGGCTTCGCCGTTTCACAACCATGTTCCATCGGCCCGGCAGCAATTCGTGGCGCAACTGGTGCACCTCAACCTCATCGTGATGCCGTTTGTGGCGATCAACACCCTGCTGTCCGTGCTGTTGTTGCTGTACAACCCCGACCTCTTCACTCACAGCGACCGCGTGCTGGCGCTGCCCGAATATCGCCTGCAAAGCACTTACATGGAGGAGGGCGGTTTGCTTGGCTTCTGGTTGATCGAACTCTTTGCCCACATACCTGAGGAAGGCATTCGGGTGCCCATGGTGACGGCCGTGCTGTTGTTTTTGCTGATGAACGTCGCCATCGTGGGTTTCCTGTTCGTGTACGAAGTGGCCCGCATTCTGTTTCTTGACGTACAGGATTTCGCCGGCCGAGGTGGCATTCGCTTGGCGGACAGCCGTCTGCTGCGTGCCGAACCCGTTCAACAAGCCACGGTCTTGAATTTCTGCTTCACCGGATTTGCCGGTCAATCCATGCTTCTGCTCGCCTTGGCGATGGTCACCTTCTGGGATTCCACCTACCTGCCCCAAGGGGCAGCCTGCGGCACCTGGGAGACCAGTTTGTGTGCTGTGCTCGAAAAGAACATGCTTGAAGAATTGACGTGGATGCTGGCTGCAGGCGGTCAAATCGCATTCCTGGCGGTGTGGTCGGTGTCGCGCAGTCGTTCACGAACCTTGAGCGAATTCACGTTCGATGCGTCCATGGACGAGGACCGTACCCGACTGCGCGGCATGAGCGACATGATCTACCTCAAGCAGCGACCCATCAACGACCTCATCGGCGAGGGCGACTGGCAGAAGGCCCTCAGTCGGTTTGATGAAGTGAGTCAAGGAAACATCGACACCCTGGTCGGCTTGGACATGATCCGACGCGCCCATGCAGGGATGGTGCTGAACGCAGGGTTGGGTCGATGGGATGAAGCGGAAGAATTGGCCATCGATCTGTTGGCCATACAGGGCGGACGGGGCGCCGAAGCAACGCGCATGTTCCTGTGCGCCGCCAGTTTGGCCCAGCGCGACCTTCGAGAAGCTGAGCCAAGGTTGGATCTGTTGCCCGAGCAGGACGTGGAGGGTGCGAGGTTGCGCTGGTTCGCCAGCCTCATGAACCCCAAACGTCGGCTGGAAGAGCACGCATCCTCCATGCTCGCCATCGACCCCATCAGCCGAGAAAACAAGGCGCTCTTGGAGGCGTACGCCACCCAGCAACTTCGCCAACCCAACCTCGTCATGAACAAACCCGTCAACCGGATGTTCTTCTTGGGCCACCTTGCTCGCCTTCGGCTGGACGGGCAATCCGAACATGCCCTCGACCTGCTGGAATCGGCCATGAAAACCGTGGACCACGATTGGGTCCAAGCCAAGGTGGTTCAATGCCTGCTGAACATGGATGCGGGAAGGGTGAACACAGCGGTGCGCCAAATCGACGATTTGGCCACCAAGCACCCGCGTCACCCCCATGTTCGAGCGGCGCTCAACTTGATGGCCACATTGGGCCACACCAAACTGCCACCGCGGGAGGACACCAACATGCAGTGGGCAACCGAAGGCGACACGGACTGGCGACACGCGTGGTCGGTTCACAACGTGAGCGTCCCCCCCGCCTTGGACCAGCAACACCTGCGCAAACACGCATGGCGAGCCAACGCATGGGTGGGATGGGGAAGCAAAGCCATCAGCGCATCGACCTACAAAAAAGCGCAAAAGCACCTGCCGAATCAACTTCCGCTCGGCCTCCACCTCCACCTTTCCGGCGTGGTCACCACCGTTCAAGGCCAACCCGTCGACCTTGGTTTCCCTGGCTTCATGGACCTCAAGAAAGCCAAGGACCGGGGCCTCATGGACTGATCAAACGCGTCGACGCAAGCGCTCCATGCAGGCATCGGCCTCGGCAAGGTGGCCCAAGCACGCCTCGATGTCGCTGACGCCCAACGCTTCCCCCGCCAACGCCACGGCGTGCTCGCATGCACGACGGTCGTCGTCCTCCACGCCGATGTTGGAGGCATCGCATTGGTTGCGCAGGATTCGCCAACCGTCGTTAACGAAATCGTAGAGTTCCAAAGCCTCGTCTGTGTCTTGACCGGCCTTGTCGAGGGTGGTGGTCATGCGCTCCAAGAGGGTGGCAGCGTGCGACCATTGTTTCGCTTGTGCGGCCGATTCAATCTCGGCCAAGTGCTGATGCCAATCCGCTTCATCGCTTCGTCCCTCGAAACGTTGGACGAGTTGCTTCTTCTGCTTCATGGCTCGACGAACGTCGTCCATGGCCCGGCGCTCGCGCTCCAAGGTCCGCACCACACCATCGGCCAAACCGATGGCTTGAGCGGCATGCCCTTGGTCCAACGCTTCATCCGCCCGGGCAAGCCGGTCCGTCAATTCGACAACATCGAGGCCGTCGGTGGCGTTCAGTTGGCGCCGGGCCTCCTTGACCGAGGCAGCAGCGCGATCCAGTGCCTCACCGTCCGCTTCGAGTTGTGGCGGAATCACGACGGCAAACTCGAAGGCCTCCTTGGGTTGCTCGGCGTTGAGTTTCGTACGTGCATCGCTCAGCAGTTCGTGCAAATGCGCCACCCCCGCTCCACGCTGACCGTCCAGCGCTCGTGCCGCTGCTGCGATGGCTTGCTCGGCCCGCGCCCACCATTCAATGACATCGTTGGCCCGACGTTTGGCCTGACGGAAGAGCTGTTCACCTTCACGAAGCGCACCCAATTCCACCTCCCGGACGCCCATGTCGTAGGCTTTGCGAGGGCGTTTGACGATGGGAGCAAGGGCTTCGGCGGCCTCCACGGCCTCCAAGGACGCAAGGCGAACGGCATCCACATCGCCCGCCAGCGAAACGGCTCGGTTCATGTCCTCTTCGCATTCATCCAGGACCCGCATGCCGTACTTGACATCGAGGTGCCCCTCTTCCTTGGCCGTCGTCAGGAGGCTCGATGCCTGTGCGACGGCATCACCGTTGGCCTTCATCGCCAACAAGCGAAGTTCCAAGTCGTTCAAACGTCGTCGGAACACCTTGCGAAGTTCACGGTCCTCGTCCCCAGCAAACCAATGGTGCACGGTGTCGGCCACGGCCAACACCAGCACGGCAAGACCGAGCGCACCCGCAGCGGTGTCCATGCGTTCGCCGGTGAGCACCAGGACACCACCGGAAAGGCACCCAACACCGGTCATCAAGGACCGAAACCTCAGCACCCCGAACGAACCCCGAAGGACAGTGGTGGACGTGCGGCGGCAGGCAAGGGCTGCGGACATCACCAAGGCGCTTCCAACCAAACCCACCGCATCCGTGCTGTTGAGGCCAGTGATGCTGAGCACGGCAAGGACCGGCCACGCCACCGAAGCCGCCGCTCCAAGCCGCGAACGAGCGGAAGGAGCGTCGACCGCGAGATCTTGGAGGAAGATGCCCCACAGCAGCAGCAGCAAAGGGGCCCCGAAACTCGTCAAATCAACCGAGCGGCCCGACATCAAATCGTCAATGGACGGCCAGGCGAGCCAGGCAGCCGATGCGAGCATCAACAAGGCGGTCATCATCGTCATGGACTCGACCGACCGTTCACGACGCGCCCGTTCGGCTTCGATGGCAGAATCCGTGTCCGCCCACGTCACCATGGTTCCCCTTCACCTCATCACCCCCATAATCCATGCGCTGACCCGTGACCGTCTCAACGGCTGTCCCCCCCAAGGTTCAAGGGTGGGTTTCAACGGTGATGAACAAGCGAGGGGACCACATGACCGGGCTCATCACCATGGACGATTTAACCAATGAGGCGATTCTTGAGATCCTCGACGATGCGGAGCGCTTGTTGCCCGTCGCTCGGGGCGACACCTACCTGCCGTTGCTTCAAGGCAAAATCCTCGGCAACCTGTTCTTTGAGCCAAGCACGCGCACCCGTATGTCGTTTGAGACCGCCATGAAGCGCTTGGGTGGCGATGTGGTGAACCTTGGCGACGTCAAGACCTCATCGGTCGTGAAAGGCGAGACCCTGTACGACACCATCCAGATGGTCGACGGTTACACCGACATCATCGCCATGCGGCACCCTCGGCAAGGCGCAGCCCAATACGCACAGGATTCGGCGCGTGTCCCGGTGCTCAACGGCGGCGACGGTGCTGGGCATCACCCCACGCAAACCATGCTTGACCTGTTCACCATTCGCCAAGCTCACGGTGCGCTCGAGGGCCTCAAGGTGGTGCTGGCCGGTGATTTGAGGTATGGACGCACCGTTCACTCGTTGAGCCACGCGCTGACTCGCTTCGGGTGTGAACTCGTGCTCGCCAGCCCCAGCCTATTGCGGATGCCGCGAGAAATCGTCGACGATTTGACGGCTCACGGCGCCACCGTCACGGAAACCGAAGACCTGTTGGGTTCCATCAACGAGGCGGACGTGGTCTACATGACCCGCATCCAGAAGGAGCGGTTCGCTGATGAGGACGAATACACCAAGGTGGCCGGTGCATACAAACTGCATGCGAACAACCTCGAGGGCGCCAAGGCATCGATGATCATCATGCACCCACTCCCAAGGGTGGACGAAATCCATCCTTCGGTCGATGGGACACGCCACGCTCGCTACTTTGAACAGGCCTTCAACGGGGTTGTCGCACGCATGGCCCTGCTGTGTCGGCTGCTGGGCGTTTCAGTTCCAGCCGATGTGCCGCAAGGGGGTGAAGCCTGATGAGTCAAGAGCACAACATGCGAAGGGTCACGGCGATCCGCAACGGCACGGTGATCGACCACATCCCCTCGGGCCAAGGCATGAAAGTTCTGGAAATGTTGGGCGTCCAATCCTCCACCACCGTGCCGGTGTCGATGGTGATGAACGTCCCATCGAAGAAAATGGGCACCAAGGACATCATCAAAGTCGAAGACCGGGAATTGAATCAGGACGAGTTGAACCGCCTCGCCTTGGTCGCTCCCGAAGCGCACGTGGCCATCATTCGAGCCTACAGCGTCGCCGAGAAGCTGACCATCAACTTGGGTGATGAGGTCGTCAATGTCGCCCGATGCACGTTCTCAAACTGCATCACCACCAACCCTAGGGAGCCGTTGCCCCATCGTTTGAAGGTCAGGGGAACCGAACCTTTGGACCTTCGATGCCATTACTGCGGCCGACCCCAGGATTTGGACGATTTGGTTCACAATCTGCTGTGACGGCCGAAATGAACAGAGGTGGATTCAGACCGCTTTGTCATCGATACCAAGCAAATCGCGCATGTCGCATGCCTTGCACTGCGAACCTGAGGTGATGCTGCCACACCGGGGGCACGAGACGGGTGGAGGCGTTTGGTGACCCACACCGCCCGAAGCCACCGCTCGGTCGCGCAGCGCCTTGACTTGGTCAGCCATTTTTACCAAACCGTGCCGAGTGCCGGGCACGTCCGCTTCCATGTTGGCCACCATTTCCCTGTGACGCCACCGCAGGGCGCCGCGGGCGTTGGGGCATTCTTCGTGGTGCAACGGCAACGTTCGATGAAGTGCGTAGAGGTGGATTTCCTGCTCGGGAACCCAACGAAGCGGTACGATGCGGGGGGCCAACCCCTCGACCGGTGTCGACGTGTGTGGGGCAAGGCGCAACGTGCGTTCCAGATCGCCGTTGGTCACGTTCATCAGAACGGTTTGCGCCATGTCATCGAGGTTGTGACCCAGCGCCACCACATCGGCACCGACCCGTTGGGCGAGGTGATTGATGCCTTGACGCCGGAAGACGCCGCAATAGGCGCACGCCATGCGCGGCGCATTCTTGTCCTTCGCCAGGACGGTTGGCAAACGCTCGACGACACGATCCATTTCGACGAAGGACAACTCGGGGTAACTCACCACCTCGTGACGCACCCCCAACCGGTCGCAAAGCTCCTTGGCGCACTGGATGGACGGGGGGCGATAACCTTCGATGCCCTCGTCCACGGTACCTGCAACGATGGTCACGTCCCTGCGCTGACCCAACAATTCCACAAGGACGTCCAGCAGCACAGCGGAGTCCTTGCCTCCAGAAACGGCCACCAGCACGGTGGTATGTGCGCCTTTTTCCAACGGCAGCTGCTGTCGTAACTCCTTGCTGATCTTCTTACGAACCGACTTGGCAAGGTGCTTGCTGCACAGGATTCGGCCCGAATAGGCTTGTTCAACCACAGCAGGGCGGTCACAAGCATCGCAGGATGGGACGGAGAAAGCGACGCCTTCGCTGTCGTCCACCATGGTGATGCGAACGAGGAGAAGGGTTTGAAACCACCCCCTTTTCCATGAATGTCCTTGATGTATTTTCCAATTACAAAATCAAATTTTATATTGAAAATTTAGATGTGATGCGCGAAGGAATGAATCGCTTGGAAATTTGGCTTGGCGGTGGCTTGACAGTGAGCGATTTCAAGGGCAGGCTCGCGTGAATTTCAGTTGGAATTTCCACACGACCCTGCAAATCGCCTGATTTGGCTAACCAAGCGGTAAACTTCTTGAAGCCTACAGCAGTGTGGTGACTCTTGAGCCACCATGCTGAACCGTGTGTTGACCGCCCTCATGGATCGTGAATCGCTTCGGCAAGTGGCGATGATCGACGACATGGGTCGGTTGCTGGCCGGCGTGACCGAACCCGGCCAGGCACCCGAGGCGCTTGATCAGATACCGCTGCTCGTCACCGCACTCGAAGCGCAGCAACACCTTGGCTTGGGCGAGCTCCATGAAATCTGGACCGAAGGTGAGGAGCGAACCTTGCTCGACCTGATCACGCCCTACAGGGTGCTGATTCTCCAAGGCCAACAGGGTCGTTTGGGTCGATGGCGACACACCGTCGATCACCTTCGCTCAGCGCTCGCACACGCCCGAATCTCAGAGGTGAATCAGCATGTTTGAACTCCCGCAAGGTCAACCGTTTGAAGACGACGTTACGCTTGAGGATGGCACCTTGTTGCCGTTCGCTCACGGGGCCATCACCACCACGGTGGGTCGACGGAAAACCCCCAGCGGCCACCGTTTGGTGCGAGGTGGCAAGCCCGTGGCCTGGATGGCGAAGAATGCCAACGGTGACCTGTTGGGGGGCCTCGAAGCGCGGCTCGAATTGGAACGTCTTGAGCGCGAATCCAACACCAAGTGGACGGCCACCGTCTACACCATCCGAGGATTGGGCGAAGTGGCGGATGCCGTTCCGGAAGCGTTTGAGCACCAAGCAGACCGCCAAGGACTGGGAGCACGCGTCAACCATGTTGAACGCTTGCTCGCAAGAGACCTCTCATCGGTGGTCGAGCAGTTGGCCGCTCACGTCACGGTCCGCGGTGCACTGGCCATGGACGGAGGCTTGCTCATCGATCATGCCGGCGACCTGCCCGGTCTCGGAGAGGCTGAAGCCGTGTGCGCCCACCTCCACGATTTGCTCAGCGGCATGAACGCCGAATCCCTGACCAACGAATTGGGGCTGCACGGCCAGGGCCACATCACGTTGCACAGCGACAAAGGCTCCCTGCTGTTGGCCCAGAGCGGTACGATAGCACTGGCAGCATGGACCGAGAAGGACGCCAACCACGCTCGACTCCTCTCCGGGGCATCCTTGGCGTTGGAAGGTGAGTTGGGTGCGGCCGGGCATGGGGGGGCCGCGTTGCCCGAGGGGTTCACTCTGCGCGAGGGCAAGGGCGGTCCGGATGCTGTGATCTCCATGCTCAAAGCTGCCATGGACGAATCCGTAACCGGCCACGTCCAAGCAGGCGCATCGAGCAAGGCCGTTTCCATGGTGCTCGATCGGGGCGTTCCTGTCGCGTGCTGGGCGACGTCCACGGAAAGCATGGACGAGGCCATGCGGATGTTCACCGACCCAAAACGGAAGCTCAAGTTGATTCGTTTCCCCTCCGGAACCATCGTTTCGCCTCAATCCGGCACCGTGGAGGGGTTCACCTTGGCGGGTTTCTGCAAGGACCTGGCCACCGTCCGCACCCGTTCAGAGGCGAGGCAAACCACCCTCACGGCGATGTTGAACGAGGCGTTTGGATTCGAAATGGGCCTTCAAGAACTCAAATCAGCCCGAGCCAAAATGGCCTTCGTTTCGTCGGGGGCTGATGTGGCAGAACCCCTCCCCGTGATGAAGGAACAGGCCGTTGCGGCCATGGACGCTGGGTTGCGTCGGCGGCTCGAACAGTCACAGCAACGCGAAGATGCCCTCACCCGGGAGAAGGCCAAACTTGAACGGAAGGTGGCTCAACTTGACCAGCAACGCCACGCAGCCGACATCGTGGCAAGGGAAGCCACGGAAACCCGGCAGGAACACACCCTCGCCCTCGAAGAAGCCAACGCATCCCTCAACCGCATGCAGGTTGACTTGGCACAGTCACGAGCCGTGGCTGAAGAAGCAGATGCCCGCGCCGAGCGGCTGATGCGACGGGTCAACGAACTCGAGCACCAAGTCAGCGAACGAGCAGCAGAACTGGCCAAGGCCCTCGGCGAATCCTCGTCGAGTGCAGCCCTTCACAACACCATCACCGACCTGTCCTTGAAGGAAGCCGAGTTGAAAGCCAACCTTGACGAGGGGAGCCAGCGCCTGGCCAATGTCCGGCAGCAAAGCGACGACGAAGAGCGTCGTTTGCGTGTGCTGACCGAGCAGGTGAGCACGGCCCGGGAGCGACATGCCCGGGTGCAGGCCGACCTTCTGTCGTTGCAGGAACAAGTCCACCTTCAACAGGTGGAACTTGAGGCATCGAAGTCGGAGGTCAAGATGGCGCAAACCCGCTTGGACGAGGACCGTGAACGCCGATCGGAAGAGGAGGCTCGTCGCGCCCACGTTCAGGCTGAACTTCGTGAATTGATGGACGAACGTCGTGTGCTGCTTCGGGAATTGGGCGACTTGGGCGCCCGTCGAGGGCATGCTGAGGCTGAGTTGTCGTCCTTGGTGAACAAAGCCACCGTTCTCGCCGAAGCGCATGAGGAAGCCTTGGCGGACATCAAAGAGGCCGAGCGCCTTCGTGCTCGATTGGCAGAAGAACCCTTGGCCCAAGCCTTGCTCAACGACAACGCCACCTTCGAGGGGTTGGGTCCTGTGCTCAACCGCCTGGAGCACGCCCGAACCTTGGGCTATTCGGTGACGATGCTCGACCGCGCCGTTGAACGTTCGCTGCAGGTCATCCAGTCCACGGTGGACCATGTTGCCTCGACACCTCGCCACCTTCTTTCCAGTGAGGTCATGACCCTGTTGGAACGTCAGGTCCCCCAAACCGCGGGTGCGGTACGGGGCTTGGCACGGTGGTCCGTCCAGCAACGGCTTGAACACCAACTCGGTGAAACGGTCAATCAAGTGGTTCTGGACCTCGAGCATTTGCTGGAGGATTTCGATCGCTCGATCACGATGCTTCGGCGGATCCGGCATGTGTTGGAACAAGTGCAACGACTTGGCGCTCCTGAGCACGAGGTTCGCGCCCTGCTGGCGAATTGCCAACGGCCCGAAGCACTGCCATCGTTGGCGCAAGGAACCCGCCGCCTGATTCAGGTGGCCCTGGACGACATTTACCTCGAAGCCGACCAGCGCAACGCCGGCGAAGCCATGGCGCTGGAGGAAACCGCCAAGGTTCTCGAAGAATTGATCTCGCAAATCGACGCCTCAGGTTTGGCCGACGGTATCCCGCAAGGCCATCTTTGGGACTTCCAACGGGATGGATTGTTGCCCTTTGAACGGGAATCCATTCCCGAGACCCAACGGTTACCGGTCACAGCAGGCATGCTGGAGGATTTGGAGCCGCACCTGTTGGCTGAAGATCACCTTGAGGTGGCCGCAACGGTGGCCTCGTCCGACGTTGACGATGAGGGCTGGTCCTCACTTCCGCCACCGCCGTTGGACGAAAGCCCGGCCACATCACCATCACCAACACCTCTCGAACCCACCCCAGAGGTCATGGCGAGCCCCGAAGACGAACGGGCTTCGTTGGAAGCCGAATTGGCAAGGATCGATGCAGCATGGAGCCACCGTGAAGCCAACTCCTCACCGTTGACCAACGCCAAGGATGTTGCCTTGAACGACCTCGAAGCTCGCTTGTCGGAACTTGAATTCTGAGCGTGGTTCCCATGGCCACCCCTGAAACCTTGATGGGACGTGAAGAACGGCTCGGCCCCGCAGCACCGCTGTGGATGGAACGGGTCCTGTTGGCGCTCGTGGTGACCGGGGTCGTCTTCGCTGGTCCAACGGTGCACAACGCCCTCGGCACCGGCTGGGCGTGGGGGGTCGTGGCCTACGTCAGCCTTGCGCTGGTGCTGTTGGGCTTGGCCGAATCGATCGGGCGTTGGCTCCAACGTCGCCTCAAAGCTGACTGAAATCCTTCGACGGAGGTTCGACCTGAACCGGCGCCAAACGGGATTGGACAAAACCAATCACTCGCTGCCATGGGATGAAAAAGCGGAGCAGGGCCATCATCCCAAGGAACAGCAGTGCAGAGATCACCAGGCCGTAGGTGAGGGTCAATTCGATCGATTCCGATACTTGACTCGCCCATTGGTTCCCGGTCGTGTCCGAGACCAGGGTCAGCAGCACCTTGTGGAACCCGAGTGCCATCATGGTAGCGGCTCCAGTGAACCCGAGGAACAGGAAGGTATGCCGAAGGTGGGTGTTGAGCACGTTGTCCATTTGTCGAACATATTCGGGGTCACGCTTGCATGACTCGGGAAGGCGAAACGCGTATTCCAGGTTTCGAATCACGCCGTAGGCTGCTTCCTGGAACACCATGATGAGGATGGCGATCATGATGAGACTGAACTGCTCTTGGGTCACCAGCTTGAGCCCGAGGAACCCAATGGTGGGGTTGGACGATTGACTTTCGAGCGTGGTCAAGGCACCGCCGTAGTCGCCCAATTGGCCTCGAATCAGCGGGAAGGTCAGGAGCGCATGAATGCCCAGGAACAACAGGGTGAACCCGATGGACCAAGCGATGGAACGGCGGGACAGCCCCCAAATGCCGCGTGTGCCCATGATCACCGGCAGGAGGTAGATGAAAAGGATCATCAGCGAGAGGATCATCAACAACGGCCACTGCAGGGTCTCGAGTTCGGAATCCGTCGGCAAACGGAGGTCAAACGTGAACAGCATGCCTGCCAACCAAGACACCACGAGACGTCCGATGAGCAGCACCATCAAGCCAACGATGAAGCCCAACTTCAGTCGCTGTTGGACTTTCGGCGATTGGAAGGCGATGAAGGCCATGACACCGCCCAGACCAACGCCGAGCACCAGCGGTACCACAAATCGACCCATCCCCGAACGGCCTTCGCCCGTGAGCCAATCGCCGATGGGCAGTTGGTCGGCGATGAGCAATTCGATGGTGTCAAACACAATGGTGTGGTCGATGGATTCAACCACGTAGGTGGACACCACTTCGAGGTACATGGCGACGAGCGCAACGGTGGCCAGCACCTGAAGCGCCAAAATTTGCCATTGACGGCGCAGGTTCTTCAGGTGCAAGGTTCGCGGCCGAGCGCTGCCTTCCAACAGCACATCGGATTGCAAACCAACCTCGCCTGCCATCTC
>Ga0255762_10000731_pt1 | contig 29170 bp, 27 predicted proteins | sample 101ome_16_FD_179962 | JGI IMG/M metagenome (GOLD analysis project Ga0255762, IMG submission 179962) | Coastal salt marsh microbial communities from the Groves Creek Marsh, Skidaway Island, Georgia - 101401AT metaG (version 2) | ecosystem: Environmental > Aquatic > Marine > Intertidal zone >...
GTCGATTTGATCCAAACTTTGGTGCGATGAAAGCGGCCCTTGATGCAGGGGAAATTGGCAAAGCAGAGTTATTGTCGATTACATCCTTTGATCCCGCACCACCCCCGATTGCCTATGTGAAAGTATCGGGCGGATTGTTCCGCGATATGATGATCCATGATTTTGACATGGCAAACTTCATGATGGGTGAGGCGCCAGTGACGGTCATGGCAACTGCCAGCTGTATTGTTGATGCCGAAATCGGCGCGGCGGGTGATGTTGATACGGCTGTTGTAACGCTGACATATGCCGATGGCCGCATTGCTGTTATTAAAAACTCGCGTCGTGCAGTTTATGGATATGATCAGCGGGTGGAACTGCTTGGGTCCGCGGGACTGTTGCAGGCAAAGAACATGTTGGAAAACACCGTCGTCAAATCAACCACCAACGGCGTGACAGGCGCTAAGCCAACTTACTTCTTCCTGGAACGGTATATGCCTGCTTATGCGGCGGAATGGGGTGCATTTGTGGATGCGTTAACCAATGGTGCCGATATTCCAGTCACCTTGTCAGATGGCATTGATGCATTGGCTATGGCCGAAGCGGCGACGCAATCCGCAAAAACAGGGATGCCAGTGAAATTGGGTGACGTATAATGACATCTTTGGACTTAATCACCATTGGTCGATCATCCGTTGATTTATATGGCGCGCAAATTGGTGGGCGCCTTGAGGATATGGGATCGTTCGACAAATACATTGGTGGATCGCCCACGAATATCGCCTGTGGAACATCCCGTCTTGGGCTGCGAAGCGCTGTGATTACGGGTGTTGGTGATGAACATATGGGGCGGTTTATCATTGAACAGCTTCAGCGCGAAGGCGTTGAAACATCAGGGGTCAAGATTGATCCTGATCGTCTGACCGCCTTGGTTTTGCTGGGCATTCGCGACGAAGAGCAGTTTCCACTGATCTTTTATCGTGAAAATTGCGCGGATATGGGACTTTGTGAAGACGACATTGATCCCGATTTTATCCGTTCTGCTCGTGCGGTTGTGGCCACAGGCACGCATCTTAGCAATCCGCAGGTTGAGGCGGCCACGATTAAGGCGCTGAACATCGCGCGTGACGCAGGTCTTCAAACGGCACTTGATATTGATTATCGTCCCAACCTTTGGGGTGTTGCAGGACACGGGGACGGCGAAAGCCGCTTTGTGGAAAGCGATGCGGTAACGCAAAAACTGCAAACCACGCTACATTTGTTTGATCTGATTGTCGGAACAGAAGAAGAGTTCCACATCGCTGGGGGCAGTACAAACACGATTGAGGCCCTGCGCGCCGTGCGTGGCGTATCGGCTGCGACACTGGTCTGTAAACGCGGGGCGGCGGGGGCCGTTGCCTTTACGGGCGATATTCCAGACAGTTTGGATGCGGGCGAAGCGGGTCCTGGTTTTCCGATTGAGGTGTTTAATGTTCTTGGGGCAGGGGATGGATTTATGTCTGGCCTGCTTAAAGGATGGCTTGACGGAGAAACATGGCCAGTTGCGTTAAAATACGCCAATGCATGTGGTGCCTTTGCCGTTAGCCGGCATGGATGCACACCCGCCTATCCCAGTTGGGAGGAGCTTCAGTTCTTCTTCAAACGTGGGATCACGCGGCCAGATTTGCGAAATGACGCAGAATTGGAACAGGTGCATTGGGCCACCAATCGGGCTGGGGATTGGTCCAGCGTTAAAACCTTTGCCTTTGATCATCGTATGCAATTGGAAGATATGGCGGGATATACCAAAGACAAAGGCGGCGCGTTCAAAGAATTGTGTTTGCAAGCCGCTCTTCAGGTTCAAGCGGGGCAAGAGGGTTACGGCATTTTATGTGACAATCGCATTGGGCGTGCAGCGCTTCATGCGGCCTCTGGCACTGGGCTTTGGATTGGGCGGCCAACCGAATTACCGGGTTCGCGCCCCATTCAATTGGAACCTGAATTGGGTGAAGATTTAGGGCAACTGCGCGAATGGGCGCGCGAGAATGTTGTGAAACTGTTGGTGTTTTGTCACCCCGATGATGACGCTGCCATGCGGGCAGAGCAAGAAGAGGTGGTCAAACGCCTGTGGCATGCCAGTCGTCGAAATGGGTTGGAATTTTTGCTGGAAATTATCCCGTCCAAGGTGGGGACGGTCGATGATATGACCACTGCAACCTTGATTCAGCAGTTTTATGATTTGGGTGTCTATCCAGATTGGTGGAAGCTTGAGCCATTTAAAACCGCAGCCGCATGGCAAAATGCGGTGGAGGCCATTGAACGCAATGATCCCTGTACCCGCGGGATTGTTGTATTAGGTTTGGACGCACCCGAGGCCGAATTGGCCGCAAGCTTTGCCATGGCAGCACAGCAACCCTTGGTCAAAGGGTTTGCCGTGGGGCGCACGATCTTTGGGGATGCGGCGCGCGCTTGGATGGCGGGCGATATAAGTGATGCCGAGGCTATTGACATGATGCGTGGACGCTATCAACGTCTGTGCGAAATTTGGGATCAGGCGCGCGCCACGGCGCAGGCCAATTAAACACAATGGATGCATGATATGAGCAAAACAATTCGACTAACCGCTGCACAAGCGATGGTAAAATACATTGCCGCGCAACGCAATGAACAGGGTGAAACACTGATTGCGGGATGTTGGGCAATTTTTGGCCACGGCAATGTCGCAGGATTGGGTGAGGCGCTTTATCAGGTGCAAGACGAGTTGCCGACCTATCGCGGACATAATGAACAAACCATGGCGCACACGGCCATTGCTTATGCCAAGCAGTTGGGTCGTAAACGGTCAATGATGGTCACATCCTCGATCGGACCAGGGGCGACCAATATGGTCACGGCAGCCGCATTGGCGCACGCCAATAGATTGCCTGTGTTATTGGTGCCAGGTGATGTCTTTGCCAATCGCGGTCCTGACCCTGTGTTGCAACAGATTGAGGATTTTGGCGATGGCACCGTATCAGCCAATGACGCCTTCAAACCCGTCAGCCGTTATTTTGATCGCATTACGCGGGCGGAACAATTGATGACCGCATTGCCGCGTGCCTTCCGTGTTTTGACCGATCCTGCGGAATGTGGACCTGTAACCTTGGCCTTTTGCCAAGATGTGCAGGCCGAGGCTTATGATTATCCAGAGGCGTTTTTTGAACCCAAAGTGTGGCGTCAACGACGTGTCCGGCCTGATGTAAATGAACTGATTGATATGGTAGATGCCATTCGCACCGCAAAACGCCCTGTGATCGTTGCAGGAGGTGGCGTTCATTATTCAGATGCAACATCGGAACTGGCGGCATTTGCCGAGACGCACAATATTCCTATTGCAGAAACGCAGGCGGGGAAATCCGCACTGCCGTGGGATCATCCGCTGAACCTAGGGCCAATCGGTGTCACAGGGGGCGAGGCCGCCAATTCAGTGTGTGCCGAGGCGGATTTGGTGATCGGTGTTGGAACCCGTTTCCAAGATTTTACCACAGGCTCTTGGAGCCTCTTTGCAAACCCAAATCGCAAAATCGCTTGCCTGAATGTTGCAGCCTATGACGCCATGAAACATGGCGCGATGCCGTTGTTGGCAGATGCGCGCGTGGGATTAGGGGAACTGTCATCCGCACTGGGCGATCACACATCATCCGCCTCAATCGATGGATTGAAAGAGGATTGGTTTGCCAAGGTTGACCCGCTTACCGATGCCCCATCTGACAGCAATGCATTGGCCACTGACATGCAGGTGATTGGTGCGGTGCAACGCAGCGCAGGCGACAATAGTGTCGTCATGTGTGCCGCGGGCACGATGCCGGGCGAGTTGCACAAACTGTGGAAAGCAAACCGCCCCATGTCCTATCATATGGAATATGGCTTTAGCTGTATGGGATATGAAATCGCGGGCGCTATGGGTATTAAAATGGCTGCGCCTGAACGCGATGTTTTATGCTTTACGGGCGATGGAACCTATATGATGGCCAATTCCGAAATGGCGACCGCTGCCATGATGGGCATATCCTTCACGGTGATTGTCACAGACAACCGCGGATTTGGCTGTATCAACCGTTTGCAAATGGGCACAGGCGGGGCAGAGTTTAATAACCTACTAAAAGACGCTGTGCACGAAACACCATCAGCCATTGATTTTGCGGCACATGCGGCATCCATGGGGGCAACATCGGTCAAGGTCTCTTCGATCAGTGAACTGGAAGAGGCACTGGCCAAACGTGGTGATATCACTGGCCCTTATGTGATCGTGATTGACACAGATCCCTATCCCAGCACACCGCATGGTGGTTCCTGGTGGGAGGTTGGTGTGCCAGAGGTGTCTGTGCGTTCAGAGGTCAATGATGCATGGGAAACCTATCGCCAAGGCAAAGTCACCCAAAAAACGGTATAACGGAGCTTGTGCATGTCTGTTCTGCTGAAAAAACCCTTTGGCAAGCGTGGCAAAGTCCACCAAATCACACCCGAAAGTGCGGGCTGGCGCTATGTTGGATTTTCCCTTTATCACCTAAAGGCAGGGGATAAGGCGGCCGAGGTGACAGGGGATCGCGAAGTGATCCTTGTATTGGTCGAAGGTAAGGCCGCAATCACGGGCGCAGGTCAGGATTGGGGTGTTTTGGGGGATCGGATGAATGTGTTTGAAAAAACGCCACCTCATTGTTTGTACCTGCCCAATGGCACGGACTGGAGCGCGGTTGCAGAAACCGATTGCGTTTTGGCGGTCTGTTCCGCCCCCGGAATGGGCGGCCATCAGGCCCGCCGTATCGGGCCCGATGGAATTACCCTGACGGAACGGGGCAAGGGCACAAACACGCGCCACATCAATAATATCGCCATGGAAAATGAGGATTACGCCGACAGCCTATTGGTGACAGAGGTGTTTACGCCCGCAGGCCATTGGTCATCCTTCCCCAGTCACCGTCATGACGAAGATGACTATCCTCGCATAACCTATCTTGAGGAAACCTATTATCACCGCCTGAACCCTGCAAACGGATTTGGCGTTCAGCGGGTTTATACCGATGACAGTCAGTTGGATGAAACCATGGCTGTTTCTGATGGGGATGTGGTTCTGGTTCCACGCGGGCACCACCCTTGTGGTGCGCCCTATGGGTTTGAAATGTATTATCTAAACGTCATGGCAGGACCTTTGCGCAAATGGCGCTTTGTGCCCGCACCTGAAGTCGAATGGATTATGCAGCGGGATGCAGATTAACACGCGCTCTGAATGGTTTTACCATTAAGTCGAAGTCGTGAATGAACTCGGTAAAGGGTGCGCGTTTTCACAGGATTGCGTGGCCCGTTTGCCCATTCACATCTATCAAGACATGTTATAATGCATATCCCACCCCTAACTTCTTAAATTCATTGTCTGAAATGTTGACTGATGTTGTGTTTTTATCAAAGAATACAACTCACAGCCAAATTGGTGACAGTCTCATGTCCTCAGTGACGCAAGCCAGAATATCGTATGCTGATCGTGGTGTTAGACAATAATTTATGAGGTATTCATGGCCGAGCGTTCATTCGTTTCAGAAATAGAAGATCTTCGAAAGGGCGAAGGCGATGTTTTCACGGGCGAGGGCATTTTGGCCATAACCAAAGCGCTGCTTGAGTGTGGCGTTGGCTATGTCGGCGGCTATCAAGGCGCGCCCATTTCTCATTTGATGGATGTTCTGGCAGACGCCGAAGAGTTGATGTCAGAACTGGGTGTTCGTTTCGAAGCCAACGCCTCTGAGGCTGCCGCGGCGGCGATGTTGGCCGCATCGGTGCATTATCCGATCCGAGGGGCTGTTACTTTTAAAGGACCAGTTGGGGTGAATGTTGCCTCGGACGCTTTGGCCAATTTATGTTCATCGGGTGTGAATGGTGGTGCGCTTATCATTGTGGGCGAGGATTACGGAGAAGGATCCTCAATCATGCAAGAGCGGTCGCATGGATTTGCCATGAAATCTCAATTTTGGCTGTTAGACCCGCGCCCAAATTTGCCATCAATTACGCGCTCTGTGGAATACGGGTTCGAATTGTCAGAGGCCTCAAACACCCCCGTCATGTTAATGGTGCGCATAAGGTCGTGTCACGTGACGGGTCGCTTCAAAACGCGGGACAATCAAGCGCCAAAATTAACGGTTCGAGATGCCTTGGCAAATCCACAATCTGATTTCAATCGGGTGGTACTGCCACCGATGAGTTATGTGCATGAACAGGACAAGATCAACAATCGCAGACCAAATGCGGAAAAGTTTATTGTAGAAAATAACCTGAACGAGGTTTTTGGACCCAGCACATCAAATATTGGAATTGTGACGCAGGGCGGAATGTATAATGGCGTCATTCGCGCGCTGCAGCGCGTTGGGCTTGCCGATCTCTATGGTGAAACATCCGTTCCGATTTATTGTCTGAATGTCACTTATCCCCTGGTGGCGTCAGAGTTTGAACAATTTTGCGAAGGCAAGGACCATATCCTAGTTGTGGAAGAGGGGCAGCCGGATCATATCGAGCAGAATTTATGCAGCATTTTGTATAAAGCCAATGGCACGACCAAGGTATATGGCAAAGACGTCCTTCCCATGGCAGGAGAGTACACAGGCAAGGTGGTATTAAATGGGATCACCGAATTCCTGAAAACGGCGGCCCCGCATTTATTGCCTGATAACATCAGATCCCCAAATGATCAGAAATATACAATCCCTGATATTTCAAAAACGGTGCCTGTACGCCCCCCTGGATTTTGCACTGGATGCCCAGAGCGACCAATTTTTGCGGGCATGAAGCTGGTTGAACAGGAACTTGGCAAACATCAGATAACGGGTGACATTGGATGTCATTTGTTTGGTGCGCTTCCCCCCTTTGAAATTGGCGGGGCGACCATGGGATATGGATTGGGACCCGCCGCAAATGCAGCATTCGACGGTGGCGGTGAAAGGCGTGCAATCTCAATTCTGGGGGACGGTGGATTTTGGCACAACGGACTAACCTCTTCGATTGGGAATATGGTTTTCAACAATTCGGATAGCGTTGTTGTCATTGTTGATAATTATTATTCCGCCGCCACAGGTGGTCAGGACATTCTTTCAAGTCGCGCCAAAAACCAGACCAAGAACACAAACAATCCAATCCAAAGCGCGCTTAAGGGTATTGGCGTCAAATGGATCCGTACGATTGATCGAACATATGATGTCGCCAAAGTGCGGGACACTGTGCGAGAGGCGTTAATCACAAACTATGTTGGGCCAAAGGTGATCGTCGCCTCATCCGAGTGTATGCTGAACAAACAAAGAAGAGAAAGACCGCAGCGCGCCGAAGCGATCAAGAAGGGGACTAAAGTAAAAGTTCCCCGTTTTGGAGTGGATGAAGATGTCTGTACGGGCGATCACGCCTGTATGCGGCTTTCGGGGTGTCCCTCATTATCATTAAAACACACTGGCGATCCGCTGCGGGATGATCCGGTCGCGCATATTGATCAAACCTGCGTTGGTTGTGGGAATTGCGGAGAAGTTGCAGAGGCCGCGGTCTTGTGCCCGTCATTTTACCAAGCCGACGTGGTGCACAATCCAAGCGCGATAGAGCGATGGAGAACGAAATTTAGCCAAACGATTATTGACTGGCTGAAAGGGTATCGCGACAGGCACAGTCTTAGATTCCAGGGCATGTCAAAATGAACGTTATTCATTCCCAGCAAAATCTTCAACGCACGGATGACGCGGTCATCAAAATCGCAATCATGGCTGTGGGCGGTCAGGGGGGCGGTGTCTTAACCTCTTGGATCGAGGCACTTGGCAGGGCCAAAGGATATGAAGTTCAGGCCACCTCTGTGGCTGGTGTATCTCAGCGCACTGGCGCCACGATATATTATATTGAAATGTTGCCCGCGTCAGATAGGCAGCCGATTTTTGCATTGGCCCCATCTGAAGGGGATGTTGATATCCTGATCGCGGCCGAAATGATGGAAGTGGGCCGTTCGATTATGCGCGGCTTTGTTACGCCTGATCGCACCGTGTTGATCGGTTCGTCGCATCGCGCGCTTGCCGTGTCGGAAAAAACGGTTCCAGGTGATGGTCTCGCCAATTCACAAGAGGTCCGAGACGCGGCCCAACAGTCGGCCAAAAAACTGATCCTTGCAGATATGGAGAAAATCGCGGTTGCGGAAAATTCCGTAATTTCTGCATCCCTTTTTGGGGCGCTTGCTGCCACGGGGGCTTTGCCGTTTGACCGAGAAGATTATGAGGCAGCCATTCGCGCAAGTGGAAAAGGCGTTGCAAATTCTCTTCGGGCGTTTTCCGCAGGGTATCAAGTGGTTCAAGAAGGAGAGCACTGCGCGAATCCAAAGGCGGTTGCATTCGAACAGGACCCTCATGGGCCAGAACAAAAACGATCTGATTGGCGCACACTTGTTGAGCGCACCAATGATTGGCCGAACGAGGTTCAAACGATGGCTTTGGCAGGGCTGCAAAAACTCGTCGATTACCAAAGCTGTGCCTATGGGGCCCTGTATCTTGATCGCGTCGAGGCGGTCCTTAAAACCGACACCGCAGCGCATGGTTGGTCATATAGTGTTGAAGCCGCAAAATATATCGCGAATGCAATGACCTATGACGATATTATTCGTGTTGCCGATCTAAAAACACGGTCATCGCGTTTTCAGCGGATCACGAACGACATGAATGTTCAGTCGGGTCAACATCTGCACATTACCGATTACTTCCATCCACGCGCCGAAGAAATGGTTAGTTTGCTGCCCGCAGGACTTGGGGAACGCTGGGCACGTAGTGCGCGTGTAATGGCGATTTTAAACAAGGTGTTTAACCGTGGTCGGCGATTGCGAACGGATGGCATTTTATCGTTTGTGGGTCTTTATTTCATAGGTGGCCTTCGAAATTACAGGCTGCGTACATTGCGCCATAAACAAGAGATCGCTCATCTTGAAAAATGGTTGGCACGTGTGGCGCATATCCACACACAAGATTATGCGTTGGCTGTTGAGCTTTTGAAAAATCGACGATTGATCAAAGGGTACTCTGATACGCATAAACGCGGTCTAAATAAATTTGACATTGTGATGGACGCTGCCGATCTGCTGATCGGACGCGCGGATGCCGCTGATTGGATGGCACGGCTTCGTACATCGGCGCTGCAAGATCCTGATGGAAAGGCATTGATGGGAACATTGAAAACAATCAAAAGCTTTGTGTGATTTTTAACGCTAAAAATTCACAGATTAAATTTGCAGCGATCCGATGCTTGCCCCCCCACAGACGTACAAAGTTTGCCCTGTCACAAAGCTGTTCTTTGGATCGCAAAAGAATGCGAAGGCACGCGTGACATCATCCGCTTCGCCGATCCGTCCAACAGGAATGCGGTTTGCAAGCGCCTCTTGTTCGGGACTGTCTTTGTCAATTATCCCCCAAAAATTGTCGGTCAGGATCGGACCAGGGGCGACAACGTTCACGGTTATCCCGTATTTGGCCAACTCTAACGCCCAAGTTCTGGCCATTCCGGTGATCCCCGCCTTGCTGGCCCCATATGCGGTGCGTTTGGGGGCCCCTAATGCGGCACGGGACCCGTTAAACAGAATGCGGCCAAACTGATTGGACTTCATTTTGGGCAAAAACGCTTGGGTCAAAATAAGCGGTGCGCCCAAATGCAATTGGGACAGCCTTGTGATATCGGAATGATCTGCGTCCTCTAGCAGATTTGGCAAAATGATACCCGCGTTGTGGATAACATGTGTCACGTCATATGTTTCGGCAATTTTATCTGCGATGGATTTTGTTGCATCGGGATCGAACAGATCAACTTGGTAAGATAATAATTTTTCATGTTCGATTTCAGGTGCGTTTCGCGCAAGGCAAATAACCCGATATCCCTTGCTCAGGAGTTCTTGGGCCAAGTCGGCGCCAATCCCCTTGTTTCCACCCGTTATTACCGCGGTATACGTCATTTATTTTCCACCAGCGCAAGGACACGAAGCGGGCTGCCTGTGCCATTTTTGATTTTAAGAGGTGCCGCCATCAAAACCGCACCTGTGGCAGGCAGTTCATCCAAATTGCACAAACACTGTAATCCAAATTTACCCGCACCATGCAGATAAAAATGCGCAGGGTAGGGCGGTATGTAATGCGCACCTTGTCCCGCGTCCGTTCCAACGGTTTCAACGCCGAAACCGCGGATATCGCGCTCTTCAACTAAAAATTTTACGGCCTCTGGCGTTGGGCCCGGAGAATGTGGCCCATCCTCTTTCATGTTCAGATATTCCATGCCCGTTCTTTTGGACCAGTCCGTGCGCATGAAAACCCAAGTATTGGCGGGAATTGTTCCATGAATAGCCTCCCAATCTTTGATGATGTCGACGGTTAGTTCAAAATCATCGTTCCGATTTGCGCCATCGGAACAATCAATCACACAGATTGGGCCGATAAAGTTTTTCACGTCAATTTCATCGACCGATGCATTGGGCAGGTTACGCCCTGATATCCAATGTGCGGGTGCATCAAAATGCGTACCTGTATGTTCAGACATTGAAATGTTGTACCATTTCCACGCGGGTCCGCGATGGTCATAACAACTGACTTCTTCCATCCGAAAACGGGCACATTGACCAAATTCAGGGGGCAAAATGATGACTGGAAAATCTGGATCCAGTGTATGGGTCAGATCGACAACCTTGGTTTGACCATTCGCGATGTTTGATGCGAAGTCCATCAGTGTGCTCATGCGCCATCCTCTCCCATTGTCATTTCTCGCTCAAGGACTTTTGGATCACGACGAAAGCGATCCCGAAAATCCTTTGCTATATCCCCGCACCAAACGTCCTCTAACCCACGCTCCAGCCCATCCACCACTGCGCGTCCAAGCGCCTGAGAGGTGACCTTTGGTGGAGGAAGTTGTTGATACCATTCATCCTCTTCAGTAGGGCCGAAAAAGACATTCATCACCCGCAAGCCCGCGGATCGAAACTCTGATCGCAATGCTTGGCTGATCGAATATGCGCCTGCCTGACTGGCAGAGAATGCGCCGAATGGTTGGGCATTTGTCAACGCACTCACCGACAGCAGATTAACCCATGCCACAGCGGAATTAACCCCATCTGCCGTACGTGCGCACATACTGGGACCAAACGCTTGGGCAAGCCGCATAAGGCCCAAATAATTGATATCCAATTCATCCCGCGCAAACCCTGTGTCGCCACGGGATAAAATGCCCCCCGGCCGCATGAATTGTGCGGTGTTAATCAGTATGTCGGTCTTGCCACCGATTTCGCCCGCAATTTTGCGAACCGACGCCTCATCCGTGACGTCCATGGGTAATATCTCAACGCCCAAATCCTTTAGAACAGCGGCATTGGGATGGGGGCGCCAGCTTTCGGGTTCGCCTACGAAAATTTCTGCTGCACCGGCTTTCAATAGAGCTTGTGCCAATGCTGGTGCATGAGGGCTTTTGGCATCCGTCAGGAAAATACGCCGATGCTTTGGATTGGCTGATAATTCACGCATCATCGGCTCGTCCTCCATATGGGGTGTTGCTTGTTCTGGACGTGCCAAAAAGACACCTTGTCCCGCACGATCTAGGCGATGTTCAACGTGCACTCTGGCATGTTTCACGACATCTGGATGCACATGCGCAAGGATCACGGGCCCCGCATCAAGTTTGATCGTGCCGGTCCGCCAAGGCAGGCGTTCGCGAAAAAATAATCGCGGAGAGGCGTGTATTGTTGTTTCCGCAATCAATTGACCACCTGATGCAATATCTTGGATGCTCAGATCCGTGCCAAGACAATTGGAACATGCGTCCCGTGGGGGATAGAGCACCTCGTCACACTCAGAACAATACTGCATAACCAAGCGCCCCTCGGCAGCGGCGGCGGTCAGGTGCATGGCCGCTCTTGAGCGCATCTCAGGCGGCCGTGTTGCCGCGACAGAGCGTTTTTGGGGATCTTTCTTCTTTGGTCGCGGCAGGGGGGTGCTCATGCGCGTGCTCCTGTCGATAAAATTGCGGCCGAGGTGCATAAGCCCCTGTCAAAATTGATCATGCCAAATCCCGAAACAAGTGCATGCTGCGCGTTTTGCACTTGGGTGTTGTTTGCCTGTCCAGTGACCTGTCTGATTGCCTCTACCATCCCGATAAATCCACCTGCGGCCCCCGCTTGACCCGCAGAAAGTTGTCCACCAGAGGTATTATGCGGGAAATCACCAGATATTGTTAGGTTTTTGTCGCGCAAAAAATTTGCAGCCTCGCCCTTGGCACAAAACCCCAAATCCTCAATTTGCATCATGCAGATCACGGGATAATCGTCATAGGTTTGCAACAAATCAACATCGCTTGGCCCAAACCCCGCTTGATTCCAAAGTGTGTCGATATCCACCGTCCAGCCGCCACGCAATTGAATATGATCCGATTGATGGGCGTTATGCCGTTCAATGGCCGCTGACAATTTCGCATAAGGCAGGCCCCGTTTACGCGCAAAATCCTCAGACGTTACTAAAAATGCCTCTGCGCCTGCGCAGGGCATCACGCAATCAAACAGGGCAATGGGATCTGAAATGGGGCGGGCATTCAGATAGTGATCCATTGTCAAAGGTTTCTTCATAATTGCGTTTGGATTGCGCAGGGCATTTTCGCGTTGCGCGATGCAGATTTTGCCAAAATCCTCTCGGGTTGCGCCATATTCGTGCATGTAGCGATCCGTTAATAGTGCGAAACTGGCGTTTGGTCCGCCGTAACCATAGGGATAGCTAGCATCGACGGCAAAACGTGAAAAACTGGATAATAGCTGTCGAAAACTGTCGATGTGGTTTGTATCCCCGGCAACGCATGCAACAACATCGGCATCACCGCATTGGATGGCGCGTGCGGCTCTTCGAACTGCGACGCCGGCCGATGCGCCACCCATTGGGATACTGTCCAACCACCGCGGGCTAAGGCCAAGGTGTTGTGTCAGGCCAACTGCCGTATCGGGGAATAGGGTAAAGGACGATACGGAAAACCCATCAAGGTCCTTTGGGTTTACGCCTGCGAGGCTTAAACTCCCCCTTAGCGCGGTTGCAATCCAATAATGCGCCGTATCCAAAGAGTAGCGTTGGTAGGGGGCGGAAAACGGCGCACATAGCACCACGCCGTCATAGGATGCGGGTGCCGTCATGTGTTTACCTGCCTTTTTTTCAGATGGGTGAGTGAGGCGAACTTTTTCCTGTCCAACAATTCTAAAGCAAGGTTTTGAAGATCTTTACGCTGTATTTTTTGTGTCGTGGTTAAGGGAAGCGCGTCTACAAATGCAATATATCCTGGCACCTTGTAATAGGCCATTTGATCAAGGGCCCATGTTGCGATGTCCTCGGCCAACCCGTCTTTGGGCGCGTCCGTAACGATACACGCAAACACTTCGTCCCCGCGTAATGTATCAGGTACCCCGCAAACGGCGACGGCCTTGATCTTGGGGTGACGACTAAGCATGCTTTCAACCTCGACCGCTGCAATATTTTCGCCAGACCGTCTGATAATATTCTTTTTCCGATCCACAAAATAAATACGTCCTGCCGCGTCCTTTTGAACGATGTCACCAGTGTGAAACCAACCATTCAACCAAGCCTCTGCGGTTGCGTCAGGATCTTTATAGTATTCTGTGAAAAACCCATATTTGGGATCGTGACCGTTGTTCCGAACAAGTAATTCGCCCGGTGTGTTTGGCGGAACATCGTTGCCGTCATCATCAATTATGCGTGTGTCGACCCATCCTTCTGGCGATCCAAGGCAAGAGCGTCCAATAAGGCGATCCGTGGTATGCGCCGAAATGACAGCACCAGCACCCGTTTCGGTCATCGCCCAGGCCTCGATCAAGGGAAAACCAAAGCGTGTTTCAAAATCTTGATGCAATTTGGGATCAACGCCCGCGCCAAATCCAAATCTAACCTGATGCTTTTGTTCAACAGGATTGGTTGGCAATGACATCAGAATTGAGGGCATAACGCCAAGGTAGTGCAGGCATGTTGCGCGACTTTCTGAAACAACGTCCCACCATGTTTTGGGGTGAAAGCGATCCAATGCGATAAGACATCCACCAACGGTGACCATTGCCATAAATGAATAGGCCATCGCATTCATATGATAGATTGGAAGAGGCGTAATCATACGCTCTTCTTGCGTGGATAGGTTGGCGATGCCGCCCAACTCTGCGTACCAACGACCTGCAAGCAGAAAATAAGCGTTTGAGAGCACACATCCCTTTGGCTTGCCTGTGGTGCCAGATGTATAAAGAACAGCCGCCTCAACGGCGTCACCTGTTGCGCTTTTGGAAACGACGGCGTTTTCCCGATGTAAGGGCGGGAATGGGTCCTGTCCAAACACACAAACAGGGGCGTTCAAACCACTCTTTTGGGAGGCGGCGTTTAGGTCGGCTTGTCGTTTTTGCGTGGAGATAATCAAAGCAGGTGATGCGTGATCGAATAGATATTCAAGTTCGGCTTTGCGCAGGTCTGGGTTTATGGGGACAATGGATGCCCCAATTTTGTTTAACGCTGCAAAGATAATGAAAAAATCTGGTCTATTTTCCAACAAAACAGCCACACGCATTTGTGCATTATAGCCATTTCTTTTTAATTCATGTGCAATTTGGTCTGCGCGCTCAATAAACTGTGAATAGGTTATGTCACCTGATCGAATGCCATAGGTTTCAGCCGTTTCTGCAACAGTGTTTAGAACGGCACGCTCTGGGTGCTGAGAGGCCGTGTTTCGGATCGCATCGTAAACGGTCTGAGCAGTCATGGCAAAAGCTGTATATTTCCAAAGGCGGCGTCAGAATTCAATAATTCAACTTTTTTACCTGCAAGCTGAAGCTTTCCGTCCTCGGCCTTTAAATCGTGGGTGACGGTCAGCGCTAATAAAATTTGCTCATCCAGTCGGGTTTCGATGTAATGCATGGATGTATTGGTCTGAAAATGTCCCTCGTTTGGTTCGAATATATCGACGAAGGGGCGTTGTAGCACATGGTGACAGCGCGACTTGGGTTTTTGACTGAATGTGCGGTCACCATTTAATCGCTCAACCCGCAGACGCAGCATAAAATGATCTTCATAAAGTAAGGATGTAGCGTTAATTGGATCAGATTGTTTGTAATCCAGCGGCATCCAGTAAATGCCGCTTTCTAGCCAAAGGGAAAGCCATTCATCGTATCGGCCTTCGTCCAGCATGCGTGCCTCTTGATAGATGAAATCAATGATGTCATCGCGTGTGATCTGTTGCGTCATGTCTTCCATTAGGTTTGCTCTGCTGTTGTGTCGTCCATGTCATATGTCATGAACTTGACCCAGGCATCGAATTGATTTCGCATCTGTCGTTCCGTGGTGCCGTTTTCCACCGCTTCGGTGGAATAGTCTTCATCTTCCGCGTACAAACGTTGCAGGTTGACCCAATCAGATGAATTCGCTCCTAGGCCTTCTTGCGCACGTTCATACATTTCAAGATCATCATGCCCCACAATCGAAGTTGGCGCGTTGATCATGCGATTATACATGGATGACATTGCAACCAGCTGATCAGGTGCACCAACGAGCCTATATACCCAGCTTTCAACCAATGTTTTATCCGCGGCAAGTGGTATGAAATTCCTGATTTGCTGCAAGGGGCCCTTGGCCATAATATTGGGGAAATAGATCGTATTGTGGCGATTATCATCTAGGATCGCTTTCGCTTTCTCCTCTCCATAGGCATCACACATCGCCTCAAAATATCCGGGAATTGCGTCATAGTCCGAGTGGATGGACATATTCACACCCGTGTGGCCATGCCCATTGGGCCAGGTGCGAATGCCCATACCTTCAAAAAATTCATAAGGTGACATGAACGGTGCAATAATCTGCATTGCAGGGGGACGGGGACTTGGGCTTCCCATTTCTTCATAAATCTTAATGGCTGTGCCCGCCGAACTTTCGTGTGCGACCATAGGGTGGCAGGTGTCCGTTTGATTTTCCAAAAGCATCTTCCAATTACAGCGATGCATATAGCGGAGTGGGGGACCCGCAACCTCAAGTCGGCCTTGGGGCGCACGATCAACCATATTATCCAGCGTGGAGAGGCTATCCCCAAAGAACTCGTCAAAACCGATACCCTCTGGGTTCAGGCGTGCGAAGATAAAGCCGCGATAATTCTTAACCGCGCCAACGGGTGTCATCCGTTTTGTGTTTTGATTGTTTTCAAACCCTGTGTCTTGATACCCTTTTTTCAGGGGGATCGCCAACAAACAGCCGTCTGTTTTAAATGACCAAGCATGATAGGGGCAGCGAAAGAATTTGCCTGTATTGCCCGAACGATCAATGGCAATTTTGGTCCCTTTGTGTGGGCATCGGTTTAACAACACATGTATTTGATCATCCGTGTGGCGCACCATAATAACAGACTGATCGCCAATTTGAGTTGTATAATAATCGCCCTTTTGCGGGGTCTGACTATCATGTCCAACGAACACCCATGTGTTGGCGAACAAGTGTTTCATTTCAAGTTTGTAGATGTCATTGCTAATGTAAACATCACGATGGACTTGGTATCCTTGAAACAGTGCGCGGATGTCGTCTGAATTTCCCAATGATTTCATTCCTACAAGTCAAGAACCAAGCGTTCGCTTAACGCTCGGCTCACACAAATTTGCATTATATTATTACTGCTGCGTTCAGCCTCGCTTAAAACCACGTCACGGTGGTCTGGAACACCCGCGATCACATCCGTTGCGCAAATTCCACAGTCGCCTCGCTGACAATCATACATGACATCTACTCCAGCCTCTTCCAGCGCTTCAACAATCGTCTGGTTTTCTGCAACAGATACGATTTGACCCGTCGATGCAATTTCTACCTCAAAGGGGGTATTTCCAGATTCACTTTCGGTATTCGCAAAAAGTTCCACATGAATTTTTGACGCAGGGATTTTGGCGTTTTCCGCCAATGAACGGGCGGCGTTTATCATCCCCTGTGGTCCGCAAATATAAAATGTGTGATCGGTGTTCGTCGTGATTAAATCGTTCAAATCGATTGGGTTCGTATCGTCCAAATGCAGGTGAAATCGATCGCCAAAATAGTGCATTAGTTCAGCTGTATAGGCTGCACTTTCGGCATTTCTGACAGCATAGTGAAGTTGAAAGGGGTGGTCTTTTTCGTGCAACTCTGCAGCCATTGAAATGATCGGCGTAATGCCAATGCCGCCCGCAAGCAGGAGTATCGGACACGTTTGGTCGACCAGTTCAAAATTATTGCGAACGTCCTTGGCGTTGATCACGTCCCCACCACGCAAGTTGTGCATGGCCTGACTTCCTCCCATTCCAGGTTGTTCGCATTTAACAGCAAATCTAAAATGGTCGATGGTTTCATTCGGCCATCTGATTAATGAATAACTTCTTAATCCAGCCGAGGTTTCCAATTCGACATGTGAGCCAGCGGCCCATGCATGAGCCGCATCAGAGGGAGTTTCAAAATTAAATTCGCTAATTTGATCAGTAAGTTTCTGAACACTTTTTAAAGTCAATTTCACGCTGGACGTCCTCCAGTCGGTACCATTGAATCTCATCCAATTTGTGTCAAGTTTAATCCATGGAAATTTAGGATACAGCACAAGGTTGGTTTGCTAATTCCGCCTGATAGGATTTCAGAACGGCAAGTCATCCGCATCGATTTGCCATGTTTCTAACAGGCTTTTCACGGTGTCATCCCATGGTTTTGCTGTATGACTGTCTAGGTCGCTTGAAACCAAAACTTGGGTACAGGTCCATCGGGTTTGATCTGCGACAGAAATTTTATGGCGCAATGTCAGGGACGCGCGACCAACGCGTATGACAACAAGTTTAAATTTCAATGTTTCGCCAAAAAATGACGGTTTTGTAAAATCGCAGGAAAGATGCACGGTCGGCGTTCCCCAGCGTTCCTTGGCGATCACGTCGTGCCATGGATACCCAAGATGCGCCCAAAACTCTTCATTCACCCCATTTAAAATATTCAAATAAGCAGGGAAATAGGCCGTTCCCGAAATATCACAATCACCAAAACGCAATTCACGCACCGTTGAAAATATCTGCATCGATCTGATCTCCTGAGAAACTGTCAACGCCCTATGACATGCCACATGACGTGTTACAAGTTTGGGCGTCAGGTGTTTTTGATGATCACATTACGGATCGGCACAGGCGTTTACAGGTCTTAGGAGTAATGGATAAAGGGCGTGTTTCATGGCCAAAGAGTTGAAATAAAAAACCTTTGCAATTTAAAGGCATTTGATTACGTTATATCGCATAACAATTACACGACAGGGAAATGTAACATGGATAGAAGATCATTCATCAAAGCAACGGCTGCCACTGCTGCGGCGGGTGCGATCATGCCAAATCTTGCAAGTGCGGCCACCAGCCGACTAAGAGTTTCAAATTGGCTTCCAGCACAGCACCACATGAATTCACACGCCCTAAAAAATTGGGCTGCTGCGCTTTCTGATGCATCAGGTGGCACACTGAAATTGGCGGTTGATCCTGCGCCTATCGCACCACCACCCGCGCAATATGATGTTGTGCGCGACGGTGTGGCCGATATCGCATATCACGTAATGGCATATACACCTGGTCCATTTGAAATTGTGCGTGGCGTGGAGCTTCCGTTCCTATCTCCAAACGCGGAAATTGGATCACAGGCTGCTTGGGATTGGTATGATCGCAACGTCGGGTTTGATAAAGAATTTGACGATGTGAAAGTGTTGACATTGTTCGTACATGGCCCCGGTGCGGTGCATTCGAAAAAGCGCATCACAACCCTTGAAGAATTGGCGGGCGTCAAACTTCGTGTTGGTGGTGGCGGTGTTGCGATGTCCGAAGCACTGGGCGCAACACCCGTGGCAATGCCCGCATCCAAAGCCTATGAAGCAATCCAAAAGGGTGTTGCGGATGGTGCGATGTTCCCATGGGAGTCGATCAAAGGTTTCAAATTGGGTGAGCTGTTGTCACACCATTTGGAAATTCCAGGTGGGCTTTATACAACGCCATTCGCGGTTATCATGAACCGCAAGAAATACGAAAGTCTGTCTGATGATCACAAACAAGTCTTGGAAGATGTAGGCGGCGCAGTGGGTGCGCAAATCCTTGGCAAAGCCTGGGATGATGCCGATATCGCGGGCCGCGCTGTGGCCGTTGAAAATGGCTCTGAGATTAATTCGCTTGGCGGATCAGAGCTTGAAAGATGGGCAGAGCGCGTCTCATTCATGAATGATGGGTGGATTGAAAAAGCGAACGCGCGCGGGCTTGATGGCGCGGCATTGCTTGCGGATCTAAAAGAGACAATCGCTAAATACTCATAAATCTGTGATCTGGAAGGGGGCGCAATTTGTGCCCTCTTTTTCAATGGGGCTGTATCACATGAAACGCACTGCAATTTGGATGGCGCTGTTTTCGGGCGCATGTCTTTTGGTCATAATGCTGATTATGTTCGTGGATGTTATTGGCAGATATTTGTTTGGCATGCCGCTTACATTTTCAGTTGAACTTGTCGAATTGTTAATGGGGTGCGTTATCACCTTTTCGCTTGCCTACACGACAATCGTTCGCGGACATATCCAAGTCGACATTTTGAACCAGTTCATCGGTCAGATGCCGAAAAAAGTGCTGCTGATCCTGGCCGATTTTGCAACGATGTGTTTTTTGCTGGCCGCAAGCTGGCAGTTGTTGCGCAAGGCGAATTCAAACATGAACGATGGGTCCTATACACAGATTTTGGAATTGTCTGTTCACCCATGGTTGTACTTGATGTCTGCGGCGGTCTTTTTCAGCGTGCTGGTCGTCATGCACCAAATTTACAAACATATATTTAGGTAAGCTTGCCATGTTTTATGATCCATTACTTGTCGGGATTACCGCGTTTTTGGTGCTAATATTCCTATTGGCGATCACTGTGCCGATTGGTGTCGCCATGATGCTTTGTGGCGTTGGTGGTTTGGCGATGATCATTGGTTTGGTACCCTCACTGTCGTTATTTGGCACGACCGTGATGCAAAGTGTGGTGACCTATGATTTGTCGATCATACCCCTCTTTATCCTGATGGGCGCGCTTGCCTCGCGATCGGGGCTTAGCCAAGAACTTTACGATGCATTTAACGCATGGTTGGGAGGTTTTCGCGGCGGACTTGCGCTTGCAACCGTTGGGGCATGTGGCGCGTTTGCGGCCATTTGCGGATCCTCTGTTGCGACTGCGGCCACGATGTCCAAGGTGGCCTTGCCTGAAATGAAAAAATACCGCTACAGCGATAGCATGGCAACAGGCTCTGTTGCGGCGGGTGGGATCATTGGCATTTTGATCCCGCCATCTGTCATCCTTGTGCTTTATGGACTGCTGACCGAGTCCTCGATTGGTGATTTGTTCATCGCGGGGTTCTTACCCGGTATTTTAACGATACTCGTTTTTATGATCGTGATTTCAATAGTGACCCGCCTGAACCCAGAATCCGGGCCCGCGGGCGAAAAATCAACATGGAAACAGAAACTGAACGCCACGCTGAAAACATGGGCGATTACGGCACTTTTTGCGACTGTAATCGGGGGTATTTACTTTGGTGTGTTCACCCCAACTGAGGCCGCAGGTGTAGGCGCCTTCGGTGCCTTATTTATTGCGTTTTCTCGCAAACGCCTAAACCGCGACATGATGAAAGAGACTTTGCTTGAAACAGGGCAAACCTCAGCGATGATCTTTACAATTTTGATTGGCGCGATCACGCTAAATAACCTTGTTATTTTTTCTGGCCTTGCAAATGCCCTTGCTGATTTTGTCTCTGGGTTGGATATGTCGCCCTCAACTGTGATGTTGATCATCCTGTTGATGTATCTGATCATGGGCTGCTTTCTGGATGCCTTGGCCATGATCCTGCTGACTGTCCCCATTTTTTATCCAATTGTTTCGGATTTGGGTTATGACCCCATTTGGTTTGGTATCATAGTCGTGATGGTTGTTGAATTGGGATTGATCACGCCCCCAATCGGCATGAACGTCTTTGTCATAAAGGGCATGGTGCAATCGGTACCTTTGGTTTCAATTTACAAAGGTGTCTTACCTTTTGTGATTGGCCAAGTGGTGTTGATTATTGCCGTATTCTTAATCCCAGAGATAGCACTTTGGTTACCTGAAACCGCACGTGCCTTCCGATAAGAATATGCAGCAGGGTCCAACATAAAATGTTGTCCGTCATGTCCCCTAATTTCCAAATGGTTGGTTCGGCGTGGCCGATTTAAAATTGTAATGTGGCAGCATCACATAGGTTATAGGTTCAGGGACCAGAACGCGAAATTCAAAACGCCCGCAAAACTGACCCACGCCAGATAGGGCAACAAAAGGATTGCTGAGAACCTATCAACCTGACGTGTCACCCAAATCAACAGACAAATCGTGACCCACAGTAGCCCGATATAGAACATTGCACCCCCAAGGTTTTTTGCACCAAAAAATACGGGCGTCCACAAGGTGTTCAACGCAATCTGAAGCACCCAAAGTGCAAGGGCAGGGGCTTTCCACGGTGTTTGCGCAGCATATGCGATGCGATAGGCGACAATCGCGATCATTAGGTAAAGGATCGTCCACACAGGCCCAAACACCCAAGAGGGCGGCGTAAAGCTGGGTTGGTTTAAGGATTGATACCACGTACCGCCAACATCCCAAACGGCCGCACTGCTGGCGGCGACAAATGTGGATGCGTAGAATGCAAGAAAGGTGAATGTTTTGTGTGTGTTCATAACGCGCCTTTGGTTTGCGCAAAGTTAGCGTGGGATAAATGCACGTCTACCAATCGCGATAGTTAGGATGGGAAAATAACACCCTTGCGCAGCATGAAACAGCCAAACAATCGGGTTTCGCTGGTTTGAACGATGGCATGGCTTTTGCGCGCGAATTCATAAAACGCCTGTCTTTCGATTGAAATCATGTTACGGTATTTATCGTCATTTGCGCGGACAATTTTTGCAACTTCCTCTTGCACAGGGGGCAGGAAATCGGGTTTGCCATCAACTTCCATACGGCCTGCGAAATCGTCCACAAAAGTGTCTAAGGGAAGGAGGGATAAGATCGCCTCAATCGCCTCGGGTGCTGTAAGGTTTTCCATGTTCAAAACACTTTGCGAGACTGTCGATTTGGATATCGTTGTGGATGGAAAATTGGCATCGGCAATGATCAACACGTCACCGTGTCCCATTTTCTGAAGGGTATATAAAACATCTGCGGTCAGTCGATTATCAATCAGTTTCAGCATCGCAAAACTCCTGTGGTGTCTGTGTCGTCCTGTGTCCCAGTATTCGCCAACAGACTGGTTGGATATGTATGAAAAGTCTAATGTTTTATCCACAACTATTTCTTGCCGCAGACAAAAAGATTTGGAATGCTAATTCACAATGAGACGTCATTAGGAGTTCATTCATGAACCTAGCAACCCTTGCCGCCGAAGCTGTAGCCCGCAATCGTCCTGTTCGGGTTGGATTGATTGGAGCGGGTAAGTTTGGGTCGATGTTTTTGTCCCAAGTGCCGACAATCGCAGGGATTGAAGTAACAGCAATCGCCGAATTGGATCATGCCCGTATGGTTACGGCCTGCACAGCTGTGGGATGGGACACTGCGCGCATTGATACCCTGTCGTATGAGGAAAGCGGCGCAGAATTGGCCAAGCGGGATGATGTGGATGTCGTGATCGAGGCCACGGGAAACCCGCGCGCGGGCACAGAACATGCGCTTGCCGCGATTGAGGCAGGCAAACACGTGGTCATGGTCAATGTAGAGGCGGACGTGATGGTGGGCCCACTCCTGGCGCAAATGGCACGTGCACAGGGCGTTTGTTATTCGATGGCCTATGGGGATCAACCCGCTTTGGTCTCGGAAATGGTGGATTGGGCGCGGGCCACAGGGTTTGACATTACGGCGGCGGGTAAGGGAACCAAATATTTGCCGATCTATCATACTGTCACCCCTGATAACGTGTGGGATTATTATGGTTTGTCCGCGGATCAGGCACTGGCGGCTGGTATGAACCCGCAAATGTTTAATTCCTTTTTGGATGGTACGAAAAGCGCGATTGAAATGGTGGCAATCGCAAATGCCTGCGGTTTGGATGTGCCTGCATCGGGGCTTTCGTTTCCGCCCTGTGGCGTGGATGATTTGGCGCATGTGTTGCGCCCCAAGGAATTTGGCGGCCAACTGGAAAAACGCGGGATGGTGGAAACGATCTCATCACTTGAGCGGGATGGGCGTGATGTGTTTCGGGATTTACGGTGGGGCGTATATGTGGTTTTTGAAGCCCCCAACGATTACGCCGCATCCTGTTTCAAACAATACGGTTTACCAACCGATAGCACGGGCCAATTTGCGGCGATGTACAAACCCTTTCACCTGATTGGACTTGAGCTGTCTATATCGGTTCTGAGTGCGGCGTTGCGAAACGAACCAACGGGGCAGTCCCGCGAAATGCGTGGAACAGTTGCCTCTATGGCAAAACGCGATTTATCCGCAGGTGAAGTATTGGACGGGGAAGGGGGTTATACCGTTTGGGGGCAGGCGTTGCCTTTAAATGTCGCTCAGAACGCTTTGCCAATCGGTTTGGCGCATGGTGTGCGATTGAAACGCAATATTTCGGCCGGATCGCAGATTGCAATGAGTGACGTAGAATTAGGAAGCGATACCGCGACGCAATTCTACCAAGAGTTGATCGGTCGCGCTTTTTAAGGTATTCTGAAAGCCTGATTTATCTAATGTTAACCTAAGAAATTTGCGCGACCAGTTTTGTATTGGTAATATTATCTCCCCAATGGTTTGAAATTTTATTGACGAAGTCTTATCGCGGAATATTTATAGTATGCGCTATGCGCAGATTATTGGGAGGAAATAATGACTAATTCACTAAACCGTCGTAACTTTTTGCGCGGCTCAGCAGTCGTTGGTGCAAGCACTCTTGCAGCGCCAGCAATCGCAGGCGGTCACGGCACCACGCTTAAAATGCAGGCTGCATGGGGCGGCGGTATCTTTCTTGAGAACGCGAATTCATACGTAAAGCGCGTGAACGAGATGTCAGGTGGTTCACTAACCATCGAACTACTACCTGTTAACTCAGTCGTAAAAACAAGCCAGATGCAAGACGCGGTTCACCGCGGCGTATTGGATGCGGCACACTATGTTCCCGCATATTGGTATTCCAAATCAAAAGCAGCGTCATTGTTTGGAACTGGTCCATGCTTTGGCTGGTCATCACAAGAAGTGTTGGGTTGGATCTACTATGGCGGCGGTCAAGAGCTGTTTGACGAACTAATGGCGTCATTGGGTCTGAACGTTGTGTCATTCTTTAACTCTGCGATGCCAGCGCAGCCAATGGGTTGGTTCAAAGAAGAGATTAAAGATTCATCACAAATGAAGGGTCTAAAATACCGTACAGTTGGTCTGGCAGCAGACGTTCTGTTGGAAATGGGCATGTCAGTTGTGCAGTTGCCTGGCGGCGAAATTCAGCCAGCGATGAAATCAGGTTTGATTGACGCGGCAGAATTTAACAACCCAACATCAGACCGTGACTTTGGTATGCAGGACGTATCTAAGCACTATCACTTGGGTTCATTCCACCAGTCACAAGAATTCTTCGAAGTGACATTCAACAAGAAGAAATTCGACGCTCTAGCGGATGAGCAAAAAGCAATTCTGAAGTACGCATCAGAAGCTGAAAACTCAAACTTCTACTGGCACAACACAAACCGCTATGCGAACGACTTGGACACATTGCGCAACGAACAGGGCGTAAACGTTTATCGTACACCTGACAGCGTGATGGCAGAACAGTTGAAAGCATGGGATATTGTTGTGGATCGTATTTCAGGCGAGGATGAATTCTTTGCGAAAGTGGTCGATAGCCAGAAAGCCTATGCAAAACGTGTTATGGGTTATCTAAACCTGAACCAGCCAGATTATAAAATGGCATACGGACACTACTTCGGTTAATCCTAACATAAATGAACAAAGCGGCGGTCGAAAATTTCGATCGCCGTTTCGTCTACCCGCATGCCAAAGGAGAGGGCATTGTTAAACTGGATTCATTCTATTGAAAGTCTCAGCCAATGGGTTGGTAAGGCTTTTGGTTGGTGCATACTCATTCTGACGCTTTCGGTGTCATATGAGGTGTTTGTTCGCTATGTATTAAATAGCCCTACAGTTTGGGCATTTGATATGATGGTACAGATGTATGGCGCGCTATTTTTGATGGCGGGTGCATATACCTTGGCTCAGGATTCACATGTGCGCGGTGACGTGCTGTATCGCCTATTTTCGGTACGTTGGCAGGCGCGTGTGGATTTCTTTCTATACATCCTCTTCTTCTTTCCTGGCATGATCGCCCTGTTTTGGTACGGTTGGGAAATCGCCTCTGACAGCTGGCGTTACAAAGAAGTCAGCTGGAACAGCCCAGCACGTATTCAGATCTATTTCTTCAAAACGTTGATCCCCGTTGCAGGTGCGTTGTTGATGATCCAAGGGGTGGCCGAAATGGCACGCTGCTGGATCGCGATGAAAACGGGCAAATGGCCTGAACGAATTGCAGATGTGAAAGAAACAGAAGACCTTCTCATCGACGGAGATACGAACTGATGACTGATCCTCAAGTAGCGATTTTAATGCTATGCCTATTCATTTTGTTGGTTCTTCTCGGATTCCCGATTGCCTTCACATTGATCGCCATGGGCGTGGCATTTGGATATTATGCATATTACGCAGGTGCGCCTGAATCGATTGCAGATATCTTTAACAACAATATTTTCTATCTTTTGAACCAGAATACCTATTCGGTGATGGAGAACGATACGCTGGTTGCGATCCCTCTTTTCTTGTTTATGGGATATGTGGTGGAACGCGCGAACATCGTGAACCGCTTGTTCTTCTCTCTCTATCAGGCGGCGCATAATTTGCCTGGGTCATTGGGAATTGCCGCACTTCTTACCTGTGCGGTGTTTTCAACAGCCTCTGGTATCGTGGGCGCGGTTGTGACGCTGATGGGGCTTTTGGCCTATCCTGCGATGAATAAGGCAGGTTATGACAAAAGCTTTGCCGCGGGTATCATCTGTGCAGGTGGGACATTGGGTATTTTGATCCCACCATCCATCATGCTGATCGTCTATGCTGCGATTGCGGAATTGTCACCTCTGCGCCTATATGCGGCGGCGGTATTCCCTGGATTGCTGTTGGCCGGTCTTTACATCGTTTACGTGATCGTTCGGGTGAAAGTTAACCCAAGCCTTGCACCGATGCCTGCGAAGGACGACATTCCGCCAAGGGGTGTGGTATACTATAACCTATTAATCTCATTCGTGCCATTGACTGTGTTGATCCTATTGGTTTTGGGATCAATCTTGGGCGGTTTGGCAACACCCGCCGAAGCGGCGGCAATGGGCGCACTTGGCGGTTTGGTTTTGGCAGCGATCTATCGCGAATTAACATGGACCAAAGTCAAGGAAAGCGTGTTCCTAACGGCCAAGGCGACCGCTATGGTATGTTGGTTGTTTGTGGGGTCGTGGACCTTTGCGTCCATCTTCTCATACCTTGGTGGACACGACATCATCGAACATTGGGTCCTTGCTCTAAACCTTGAACCTTGGCAGTTCTTGGTTCTTGCGCAGTTGATCATCTTCCTTCTTGGATGGCCGCTTGAATGGTCAGAGATTTTGATCATCTTTGTTCCAATCTTCTTGCCCATGCTGGAAACATTTGGGATCAACCCATACTTCTTTGCGATGTTGGTTGCGTTGAATCTACAAACGTCATTCCTAACACCGCCCATGGCGATGTCGGCCTATTATCTAAAGGGGGTCTTGAAGAACCAAATCGAATTGATGCAGATCTTTAAAGGGATCATGCCATATTTGGGAATTGTGATTTTCTGTATGGTGATGATGTATCAGTTCCCAGGTCTTGCGCTATGGTTCCCAGACTACTTGTTCGGAAAATGGGTACCATAAGTGAATGACGATCTAACACTTCTTTCGGCGGTTGAGGCCGCCGAAGGCATAAGGGCAGGACGTTTCAGCTCTGAACGACTTGTGTCGCAATATTTGGCCCATATTGATGCGACCAATGATGCAATCAATGCATGGGCCTACTTGGACCGTGATGGGGTCCTTGAACGCGCGCGTCAGGCCGATTGGTTCCGCAAACTGGGCCGTTCGCTGGGGCCGCTGCATGGTGTCCCCGTCGGGATCAAGGACATCATTGATGTGCGCGGTATGCCGACGGGTTTAGGGAACGCAACACTTGGCGATCATGTGCCGACCACCAGCGCCCGCGTTGTTGAAAACCTGTTAGAAGCGGGTGCCGTGATTATGGGGAAAACCACGACCTGCGAATTGGCTTATATGACCCCGACGACCACAACGAACCCACATAATGCCGAATATAGCCCTGGCGGGTCCTCGGCCGGATCTGCGGCGGCAGTAGCCGCACGCCATGTTCCCATTGCCATTGGGTCGCAAACCGGTGGGTCGGTTATTCGCCCTGCATCTTATTGCGGCACATACGGATTTAAACCGTCTCGCGGGATTACCTCTCGCGTTGGATTTTTCCAAACTTCTGCGACATTGGATCAGGTGGGTGTGTTCACCAACGATCTAAAGGATGCAGCATTACTCTCTGATGTGATTGGCGGATTGGACCAGCGGGATGAAGCCAGTTATGATTGGCCGCGCCCTGATATGTATGCAGGTGTCACATCTGATGCGCCAGTTCGGCCATCATTTTGTTGGTTTGATATGCCATATCATGACCAATGCGATCAGGATGTTCTGCAGGCGATGGAACAAATCGTTGATATGCTGGGCGATCAGGTTGATCGCCTGCCTGTTGCCCAAGAATTGGCGACACTGCCCGCGGTTCATAAAATCATCTATGATTATGAAATCGCGCGAAACCTTGAACCACTGATCGCAAAAGGGGCTGATACACTGTCTGTGGAACTGACCGAGGCGCATGAGCGCGGTATGCAGATTACCAAGGTGCAATACCACGATGCACTGGATGTTAAACTGTCATGTGAACGTTTCTTTACCCAGCATTACATGGACTATGATGCGATCATCGCGCCATCGGCGACAGGCATTGCCCCGCTGCGGTCCATGGGGACAACAGGAAATGCGATCAACTGTTTGATTTGGACGCTTGCGGGGTTGCCCTGTCTTACCTTGCCCCTATTTTTGGGCGAAAACGATATGCCATTTGGATTGCAATTGATCGGCGGGAAGCAAGAGGATGATCGCCTGTTCCGCACATCTGCATGGCTGCAACATTATCTTCAAAACGATATCAATGAAGAGGAGAAGACGAATGTCTAAACTTGTCAACTTGATCACGGGCCTTATTGGCTTTGGCCTATTTGCAGTGTTCATCATTGGTTTGTCACATTCCATTTCAACAGGTTTCGCAGGGTTTATGGGCGGTTTGCCGTTCATGTGCATTGCGATCTTTGTTTTGGCTTTGGCGCTTTATAACCTGTGGGAAGATACACTTGGCCGCAAAGATTAAAGGTGGCATTGCCGTCCTTTGTGCGGCAACGCTGTTTGGGATGGGGACCGCACCTAATACGGTCGCGGCCGCATCTTTTACCTGTAGCGAGGCACAGCGGCATTCGTTCGCTGTGACGTCCAGTATGACACCTGCGTATCCGGGGCGTACGATTGATTTTACAATCAACGGGAGTGATATTACCGCGGATGGCGTGTTCTTTCATACCGCATACGATGTCACATATCTGTCTGATCAGGTAGCAGACCTGTCATTTCGGGCCCATGCCTCAGATGCGGATCGTGAAGACATCTTTTTGTTTACTGAACAAACGCTTTATCACACAGCCATCGTGAAATATGGGCGCGAACCCTCGATCCAGTTAAACATTTTGACCTGTCAGCCCAAGGCTGGGTGATCAATTTGCCGCAAGGAGCAGTGCTGAACCATGTTGTCCAAACTTGTTGATTTTGACCGTTTCTTCACCCGTCGTATGGTGCCTGTGGCAATTGCAATAATTATAACCGCGATTGTCAGTTTCTGGGTCGATCCACAGCCGAATGAAGGCAGCGCAAACCAAGAAACAGGTCAGGATCAATAAACCCTAAACGGGTGTCGTATTCTTGCGTTCCGACAGTAAGAAATAGAAAATCGCCAGTATGACAATT
>Ga0255762_10000736_pt1 | contig 29096 bp, 21 predicted proteins | sample 101ome_16_FD_179962 | JGI IMG/M metagenome (GOLD analysis project Ga0255762, IMG submission 179962) | Coastal salt marsh microbial communities from the Groves Creek Marsh, Skidaway Island, Georgia - 101401AT metaG (version 2) | ecosystem: Environmental > Aquatic > Marine > Intertidal zone >...
AAACGTTCCATCTCTCTCTACCTATCTATCGGTTTCCGACGGTTGAGGCTCACGATCTCGCACAAAGTTAAAAAGTTTGACGTATTCCTCCATCGTGAGCTCTTGTGGACGAATTTTGAGTCCTCTATCGAGCATCTCAAATGCGTCGTCCATGGTCGCATCATTGCACACCGCCTTGAGGTTGTTGCGCAACATTTTGCGCTTTTGGGCGAAACAGGCTTGGACAAAGGTGAAAAATTGCTTATCCGTCCCATTCAACGGCAATAATTCGTGTGCTTCCTTTGGCCTGAATCCGATGAGGCAAGACTCGACGTTCGGAGGGGGCATGAAGCAATCGCGCAACACCGGGCGAATGTAATACGGCTTGGAGTAATAGTGCACTCGGACGCTCATCGCTCTGTAATCCCCACCACCGGCGTCGTCGCGGACCAAACGCTGCGCCACTTCCTCTTGAAACATAAATATCATGTCTTCAAAGGTTTCACCCATCGGCAACAGCACTTTGAGAACATCTGTGGTGATGTTGTACGGAATGTTCGCGACGACTTTAGCGCGCGGAGTGTCCGCGGATGGCCTCGTAAATGCTTTGCCCAACCCTTCCCACTTTAAAAAATCCCCCTCGATGAGTTCAAACGTCTCTGGGTACTCCTTACACAGTCCTTCCTTCAACTTTCCCGCGAGATTTCTATCCTTTTCCACCGCTAAAACCCGCGCGCCGCACTTGAGCATCTCGTTTGTCAGGTTTCCCGTCCCCGGACCAATCTCCAGCACCCTATCCCCAGGCTTGAGCTCCGCGGCTTCGACCGCGTCCAAGACCACTCCAGAATCTACCAAAAAGTGCTGACCCAACCACCGTCTCGCCTCGTGATCCGCATCGGCGACTCGTCCTCGCAGAGCTCCGTCTGCACGTTCGCTCGACGCATCCTTTTTCCTCGTCGCCGCTTCCTCCTTTGCCCGCTTCTTATTCTTCGACAACCGCACCGGGCGCTTCCTCGCGCGCGTTATCGTCGAGCACCTTCTTCTTCCGCTCGTCGACGGGATCTCGGACGTCGTCGCCGTCGGGTCTCTCGAGCGTCCACCGTGCACGAAGACTCTCGAAAAGTGCGCAGCAGCCGCCACGTGAGCGCAGTGAGACATGGTTGATTGTTTCGACGCTTGTTACGCCCACACCCACGAACGACGTCTCTCTACCGCGCGCTTCGACGAAAAAAGTGGACGTCTTCGCTCGACGAACCCTTTACGCGACCGGTTTGCTGCGAGTCGCGCACTGAGGCGGGTCCTTTGCGCGAAAGCTCTCAGAGGTTGAAAACTAACCGAGTTTATTACAATACAAGTTTTACAAATCCAATCGACCATCAATCACCGAATCCACGAGCGACCGAACGTCATCGATCCTCCTCGCGAGCGCATCACTCTCCCGTCGCATCTCCTCCGCCATGCCCGCTCGAACGTACTCCTCGACGACTCTCGCCCGTTCGAACGACCACGCGTCCAACGCCTCGCGACACCGACCGACGACGCGCTCCACGTCCTCCACATCCCTAGGTAGACCCTCCTTCATCCCCTCACACGACGAAATAATTTCCTCACACGCCTCTGAAATCCTCCTTCGCTCTTCATCCACCACCCTTCGCATCTCTTCGTACGCCTTCGCCCCGCCTCGTTCGCTCGCGCACCTTTCGAATTCGCGAATTCGCGATTCGTCCGCGATCCCTCTCGCCACCTCCCCTAAAATCTCTCTCGTCACCGCCGTCGACGTCTTCGCCGCGTTTTCCTCTTCCCCTCGCGCTTTACGCGCGTTTTTCATCCCGCGTCGAAGCGCCTCTTCCCGCGCGCGTTTCGTTTCCCGTCTGGCGCGTCTAAGATTCGATTCCTCGGCTCGAGCGGCGCTTCGACGAGTGCCCAGATTCCGATCGTCGTCGTCTTCGAGCGCTTCGTTCCCGACGCCGCCGACGACGACGCCGACGTCGCGACGTAGCGCTTCTTTGGCGTCTCTCAGCGCGCTCCTCGCGCGCGCGATGGAGTTAAGCGCGCGCAGTCGATCGGCGACGACGGGCGGGTTCGGTTCCATCCCATCCAGTCGCGCAGTGCCGTCTCTGCGTCCCGTCGACGACTCTCGCGCGATGGACGTCAGTGCGCGACGGCTCTTCGACGGGGTTTCGTCGGAGCGACGACGACGCCGACGGGGGCGAGGAGGAACGAAGACGAGCGCGCGCGTCTGTCGCGCGAAAGGAAACGAAAACCGCGGACGTCGAAACCCCGGACGGAGGACGCGAGCGAAGCGACGAGTCGAACCGATTGAACGAGAGCAATCCATCCAGTGGAATCTACTATACTAATCTGGAATCATGGCTGGAACGTCGTGGTTTTCTCGAACGTTTGCGAGGAAATCCAAGGGTGAAAAGACGAAGAGTGATGCGACGAATACCGGTGGTGTGAGCACTGCGGCGGCGGGTGTCGGTGGTGGTGGGACGAAGACGATTGGGTCTTCTTCCGGCGCGACTGGCGCGGATGAGATTACTCGAGGGGTCGAGGCGCTCGGAACGGGGTCGGGATCGACGGCGACGACGGCGTCGGGATCCGGGACTGGACGGAAGATGTGCGTGGAGGATTTCGAACCGTTAAAGTTGATTGGGCGTGGGGCGTTCGGTGCGTTGCGATGCGTCGCAATTTTGTTTTTTTTTCGCGCGTCAGTCGGTTGGTTGAAAAGTTTGAATATTCCTACGAGACGAGTTGGAAGGTTTCGCTCGGACGCGTGGATGAGAAGCTTTCGTCGCGCCGCTAAACGCAAAACGTTATCGCGACTTTCTTTTGTCGAATTCAAATCGGACGTGAAGACTGACGATACAACGGGTTATTTGTGAGCAGGCGAGGTTCGACTGGTGAAGCACAAAGCCACGGGGGAGATTTTCGCCATGAAAAAGTTGAAGAAATCTGAAATGGTTCGTCGTGGTCAAGTCGATCACGTGCGGGCGGAGCGAAACTTGCTGGCGCAAGTGAATTCACAAACGGTGGTGACGCTGTACTATTCGTTTCAGGATGAACAGTTTCTGTACTTGGTGATGGAGTACCTTCCGGGTGGCGACGTCATGACGCTCCTCATTCGCCGGGACACGCTCACCGAGGAGGAGACACGTTTTTACCTGGCACAAACGGTGGCGGCGCTCGAAACTATTCATCGGCACAATTTTATTCACCGGGATATCAAGCCAGATAACTTGCTCCTGGATAAAAGCGGGCACATGAAGCTGAGCGATTTCGGATTGTGCAAGCCCATCGATCCGGCGTACCAACAGGCGGTGCTTCCGGAAATTCTGGAGAATGAGGCAGCCGACGACACTGTTTCCGGAAACGTGCCCGTTTCAGTACCGAACGATCCGAAAACTGCCGAAGATTTAGCAAACTGGCATAAGAATCGTCGTCGTCTGGCGTTCAGCACGGTGGGCACCCCCGACTACATCGCGCCCGAAGTTCTTCTCAAAAAAGGGTACGGCATGGAGTGTGACTGGTGGAGCGTCGGAGCTATCATGTTTGAAATGCTCATGGGTTACCCTCCATTCTACAGCGATGAACCCATGACGACTTGTCGCAAGATTGTGCACTGGAGACATCACTTGAGGATTCCGGATGATGCGCCACTCTCTCCCGAGGCGCGCGACCTCATCGAGCGTCTCCTGTGCGATCCCGATCAACGCTTGGGCACGAGCGGTGGAGTGGAGGAAATCAAGCGTCACAAGTTCTTCGCGGGCTTGGATTGGGATACTCTCTACACTATCGATCCTCCGTACCATCCAATCGTATCGCACGAATTGGACACGCGCAACTTTGAGGACTTTGAAGAGGATGAGAGTATGCGGAAGAAAAGTGGCCTCGACGAAGGAGATGCACCGAAGGATCAGAATTTTATCGGTTACACGTATAAAAACGTCGAGGTTGTCGGTGACGAAGTGAAGAAAGTGACGCCAAATCGTCCATCGCTGACGACAATTTTCCCCGCAAAAAAGATGTAATTTTATCGAGCTGTGTGAATCCTATTAAATTGACTAGCCACCTATCGCATGTACAGATGATTTTATATGTTATTTATCCTCGTTGTGCAGTACAGATTGAAACTTATTGTCGAGAAGTTTTTCTCTTGGCCGGGAAGAAATTTGAGAAGAATTTCTTCTTACTTTGCTTCGTCGGTTCAGCCTCTGGCACAGTCTGAGCCTCTAATAGAGCGTTTATCTCTCTGAATCTAGGTCGCGCAGACGGCAGCGTCTTCCAACATCTTTGCATCAAATCGGTGAGAAGTTCGTCCGACTTTCTAGGAATTTCAGGGCGAATTCCTTGCCTCACGACGGCTACTGCAGCCTGCAACGGGTTCAGATGCGCGTAAGGCAGCTCGCCTCCGGCAAGTATCTCCCAGAGCAGGATGCCGAATGAAAACACATCCGCCTTGCTGTTGTATGGCTCGTGAGATATGACTTCGGGTGCCATCCACCTGTAGGATCCGGTCTCGACGGTGAGCGCGGAAATGTGCGTCGGCACCGTGCGCGCCAGCCCAAAGTCGCATATTTTCACATCCATACTGGCTGTTAATAAAATATTGTCCGCTTTGAGATCGCGATGCATAGTATTTTTCTCATCGTGCATATAAAGCATCCCGCGCGCGACACCTGTGGCGATGCTACGAGCCAAGGCGACGCTGGGCGGGCCATTCTCCTTGAGATAGTTCAACACAGTGCCGCGCTGCGCCAACTCGGTCACCATGCAAAGTTTGTCTTCGTAAACGATGGAGCCGACATATCCGAGGATATTTTGATGGCTGAGATTACGAAGAATATTGACTTCTTGGTAGAAATCTTGCACCGCCGTCTTGGGCGCATCGGGACCGTTCGACGTGCACTTGATTGCGACGTCCATGATGACCCTTCCGCCCGCAGTTTGCACGGGATACGTGCCTCTATGAAGCGTACCGAACGCTCCCGACCCCCATTCTTCGAGAACCTCAATCTTATCTATGTCTAGTTGTTCGCCAAACCTCGATAAATCGGGCGTTGTTGGCGAGGTCACCGCAGTGTTTTCGCCGAAACCGAGTTCATCGTTGTGAGGCGACGGATCAAACGAGTCGTCGTTTGACAACGACCCGGAGCGCGATGTGTGAGTACCGGGAGCAATCTTCGCGAAGCTTGCGCTGCGTTGAATTTCATCGCTCTCCGCTCTGAAACTTCGAACGCGTTTGGCTCTCGCGCGCGATCCGCAAGCGTTGTCCTCTGCGACGGTGCTCAGCTGAGCGTCGGACAGTCTTTGCAAAACTTCCTCCTCCAAAACCGAGGCGCTCTCCCACCACCCACTGAGCGTAAACCTCACGAGCGACAACTCATCCCGAGGCACGCTCGACGCGTGCGCCTGCACTTCGCAGATGAGCACACCCTTGAGCTTATGCAAAGTGCTCGTGACTAACATTAACAGCTTTGAAGCGCCCCCGGTGCCGGCGACAAAGAGACTAAACTCTCGCTCTCCCGGTGATTTCACGCGAAGCTCATCATTCATCGATCGCACCAAAGACTCAACCATCATATCAGAGATATCACTCGGTACGGACGACGTCCCCGACCCGCCCGTACCCTCCCTCTCTCCTCCTCCGTTGTCTTCCTCCGCGTCGTCGCCGCGCGTCGTCGTCGCTCGACCTCCCGCCGCCTCCTCCTCCGCGCGTCCTTCGCCCCGCGTCTTTTCCGACGCACAACACCCGTACCCACCCGTCACCGCCCCTCGTCGTCGTCCACCCGTTCCCAAACATATCTCCGCCCGCATCAGCGCCAAACACGCGTCGTCCAGTTCTCCCTCGTCCCTCCACGCGAAGCCCGGGAACCGGGTCCTCGTCGCGCACCCGCTCGAGTCCTTCGACGACCTCGACGACCCCGCGCTCCTCATCGACGTCCGCGCGACCCGCGTGCCGTCCTCCGCCGCATCGCACGGGGAATCCCCGCCGGCAACGCCGTCGTCGTCCGACGCGCGTCCGCCCATGACCGTCGTCCAAACGCTCTTTTACAAATCAAATCAAATCAAATCAACCGAAACGACACCGCCACCGACACACCGACACCGAAACGCCGGCGTCCGATACCACCGGGCGCCGCGCGCGTCACCGCTCCTAAATCGTCCGACTCCTTCCGTCTCGACCGTCGACGGGCGCGGAGTGACGAAACGGCGTCGCGTCCGACACCGAACCGAACGGCACCGAACCGAACGGCACCGAAACGGCACCGCGCGCGCGGCACCGAAACATACCTAGCGTCGCTTCGGGGTGCTCTTCGGCGTCGCTCGACGCGAAGAGTCGGACATTCGGTCGGTCGGACATTCGGACGATTGATGAACCTTAAAATGAAGAGGGGCTCAACTTGGGAGACACCAATGTAAAATACATGTACAGATTTTGTGGTGTGTGTTGTAGTTACTTAGGCACTAGTGTACTCTCTGTATGGTATTAATGACCGTATTTAGGGGCTAGTAATAGCCGTGCGTGCGGTATTTAGACGCTTCGAACGACCGAACGCACTCGACGCATCGACGCACCCGTCGACGCATCCCATCCATCGACGCGCGTCGGGTCTTCGGGACGACGGGTCTTCGGGTTCGCGGTTCGATCTCTGGTGGTTGAGTCGATGACGGCGGGCGCGGCGATGACGGGCGGCGCGGCGACGACGGGCGTGGTGAGCGGGACGGCGGAGGGAGGAGGAGTGCGACGGCGCGGCGGGACGGCGACGAGGACGACGAGGACGACGAGGACGAGGACGATCGCGCGGGGGTCGAACGACGCGGAGGAAAAGTTTAGAGTGCGGGAGGAGGGTTTGCCGAGAGACGCGCGCGTGGGGATACTGGGCGGGGGACAGCTCGGGAGGATGCTCGCGATCGCGGGCGCGCCCATGGGCGTGCGGTTGAACGCGCTGGACCCGACGGAAGGGGCGCCGGCGTCGATCGCGGCGAGGCAAGTGGTTGGAAGCTTTAGGGATAAGGCGGCGGTGAAGGCGTTCGCGGAGACGTGCGACGTGGTCACGGTGGAGATTGAACACATCGACGTCGAAGCGTTGAGAGAGCTGAGCGCGGCTGGAGTGGACGTGCAGCCGACGCCGGATACGCTGGCGACGATTCAGGACAAGTACGCGCAAAAGGTGCACTTTGAAAAGGCTGGGGTGCCGCTGGGACCGTTTCGAGACGCCCCAGACGCGGCGGCGCTCGACGCGGCGGCGGCGGAGTTTGGGTTTCCGCTCATGATCAAGTCTAAGAGACTGGCGTACGACGGACGCGGGAACGCGGTGGCGAAAACGGCGGCAGATTTGAACGACGCCGTGGCCAAGCTCGGCGGATTTGAGCAAGGTTTGTATTGCGAAAAGTGGGTCCCGTTTGAACGAGAGCTCGCGGTTATGGTGGTGCGAGCCAAAGACGGAGAAACCCGAGCCTATCCGGTGGTTGAAACCGTGCACGAAAACAATATTTGCGACACGACGACGACGCCGGCGCCGATTCCGAACAAGGTTGCGGAGGCTGTGCAAGAGGCGGCGAAGAAGGCGATCGGTTCCTTCACCGGCGCCGGCATTTTCGGCGTCGAACTCTTCTACCTCGCCGACGGCTCCATTCTCCTCAACGAATGCGCGCCGAGACCTCACAACAGCGGTCACTACACCATTGAAGCCTGCGCGTGCTCGCAATACGAGAACCACCTCCGCGCCATCCTCGGCTGGCCGCTGGGTGACACCTCTCTCAAGGTGGGCGGCGCCGTGATGAAGAACATTTTGGGCGACGGCGACGGCGACGAAGCCATGGCTCGGGCTCACCGGCTCATGGGCGCCGCGTTGGCGGTTCCCGGAGCGAGCATTCACTGGTACGAAAAGCCCGACATGAAGATGGCGAGAAAGATGGGCCACTTGACGGTCGTCGCTCCGAGCGCCGCGGTCGCCGCCGAACGCATGGAGACGGTGCTTCGCGCCGCCAAGGGTGACGAGACGCCGGTGAAAAAGGCTCCGCAAGTCGGCATCATCATGGGTTCCGACAGCGATTTGCCGACGATGAGCGCCGCCGCCGAAGTCCTCGAATCCTTTGGCATCGGCGTCGAGGTGACGGTCATTTCTGCGCATCGCACTCCGGAGCGCATGGTTGAGTACGCTCGAAGCGCGCACACTCGCGGTATCCGAGCCATCATCGCCGGCGCCGGCGGCGCCGCCCACCTTCCCGGTATGGTGGCCGCCATGACCCCGCTCCCCGTCATCGGCGTTCCGGTCCCGCTCAAGTACCTCGACGGCATGGATTCTCTCTTATCCATCGTCCAAATGCCAAAGGGCGTTCCCGTCGCCACCGTCGCCATCGGCAACAGCGCCAACGCCGGTTTAATCGCCGCTCGCATCATCTCCGCCTTTGAACCCGACGTGTGCTCAAAAATGCTCGCCTACCAAGACGACATGGAAAACGTCGTGTTAAACAAGGCTTCAAAGCTCGAAGATATCGGTTACACCGCCTACCTCGATCAAATGTGAACGCGTCGACCGATAGTCCACACCGCGCCGTTCGTTCGTTCGTTCGTTCGTTCGTTCGTTCGTCGAGACGAGCGCGTGCAAAAACAAAACTCAAAATCAAAACTGAATTCAACGCGAGTCTCCCTCGAAGCGCTCTTCGACCGCACTCTTCGACCGCCGACACGCGCCCGCGCGCTTAAATCGACGACGACGACGACGACGACGACGTCGCGCGCACGCGTCACCCGACGACTCGCAGCCTCCCTCGTCGCGCGCGCGGTGCGTCACGTCACCACCAAAGAACCACGAAACGGCGGCGGCGGCGGCGGCGCATCGATGATGACGATGATGACGATGATGACGGCGACGCCGACGGCCCGGTGTGCGCGTGCGACGACGATCGGCCGAAGCGATGCGTTCAGGGGAAACCACGGGTACCGATGGGCGGCGTCAGGGCGGACGTGCGCGTCGTCGGTGTCGTCGCGAGCGGCATCCGCGGAGCCGAGCGGCGTTCGCGTTCGCGTTCGCGCCGGGAGTTTCGATTTTCCTCTGCGTCGTCGTCTTGCGGTGACGTCGTCGATGACTCGGACGCTCGTCTCGCGGTTCACCGCGATGTCGTCGTCGGCGTCGATCGGGGGTTCGGATGGCGAGATCGAGGGCGGGGAACGCGGCGCGTCTTCTTTGGGCGTCGACGCGGACGCGGACGCGCTCTTGTCGAGCGTGAAGACGACGACGACTTGGGGTGGGGATTGGGCGGAGTTTGTGATATTTTTGGCGCGTTTGCAGGCGATGGGGTACTCTGGTGCGTCGGCGGACGTCGCGTCGGGCGACGGGGGCGGGGATTCAAACGTTCCCGAGTGGGCTCGGGGCGTGAGCGGCGGCGCGCGGACCATTCGCGCGGATGAAGGAGAAGACGAAGAGGCAGAGGAGGAGGACTTGACGCCGACGGACCCGGGTGAAATCAAACGCCTCGCGCTCTCTTTTTGTCGGGACAGACCCGATTTATACGCCAGACTTCCGGAGAGATTGGTGTATCAACTCGTCGACTGGCCCATCGCTCGTTCGATGAATAACCGCAAGCTCAACGCCGGGGTGCAACGCCTGCGACAGAGCTTGGACATGGACCCGAGTCACCTGCGCGGGAAGTGTTCGGCGTGCGATAAGATTCAAGAGAGACAACCGAACCCGGCGTTACGACTCTCCGATCTCATGCGGGTGATCCTCGCGCTGAGTGAGATTGACGATCCAGAGGAATACGGGGAACTTCCCCCGAAGGAGGCGGCGTCCGACGTCATTCGTCGGTTGTTGCGCGCCGCGGATTCGCCCAAGCCTTCGCCGGAAAACATGCCGGTGGATACCTCGACGGTTTCTGTGAAATCAGCGTCATTAAATCGTCGTCGGTTCGACGACGGAGGCGGTCGAGGTCGAGGTTGGGGTCGAGGTCGAGGAAGGGATGAAGGCGGACGCGGACGCGGACGCGGACGCGGACGCGACTACGATTCGTGGGACGGCGGCGGCGGCGAACGAAACCGACGTTTCGGCCGAGGCGACGATTTCAACCGACGCGATGAAAGCAGAGGAGGATTTGACCGCAGACGAGACGACGAATACAGAGGCGGCGGAAGGGACCAACGTCGACCGCGGTACGACGATGACCGCACCGATCGACGCCGAGGAGGAGAATTCGGAAGCCGATTCCGAAACGACCGGTACGACGATCGAGGAGGAGGAGGACGCGGAGGTTTCGATCGCCGAAGAGATGAATACAGAGGAGGCGGCGGAAGGGACCAACGTCGTCCGAGGTACGGCGACGACGATCGCGGCGACGACCGAAGCCAGCGGGGAGAATTCGGAGGCCGATTCCGAAACGACCGGTACGACGACGGACGCGCGTCGTCGTTTCGCAACAATCGGGATGGATTCCGCGACGCTCAACCTCGCGACCGGTACGACGACGCCCCACGCGGTGAACGCCGACGCGAGCGCCAGTCGTACGATAACGAGGGATTCCGTCGTCCGGGTCGAGAACCTCGTCGATCCTTCGATGATCGCGATTCCAACGAAGAAGGCTTTGATCGCCGTCGTCAAACGTTTGACGACGATTTCAGAAGCCGCGGCGATTCCCATCCTTCCTCCCGTTCCGACACCGCGCGTCGTCCTCCCGGCCGCGAACGCGATTCGCCCGGGGGCCGCGGGAATTCCGATCGGCGCTCCGACGACGTTCGCGTGTGGAGAGACACCGATCGCCGGGATTAAACCAAATGTACATTGTTCAAAACCAGTCGACTCGACTCTTGTTGTTGTAACAAACAAAAAGTGCACACGAATCGCGCGATCGACACACCGCGACGTCGCGACGCCGGCACCGCGGTGAAGGCGCCGGCGCGAACGACGAACGAACCGATGACACCGCGCGCGTGGACGCCGCGCGCCGCGCCCGTCGTCGTCGCCGCCACCGGTGGTGGTCGCGGCGATGCGCGACGAATCCAATCGTCACTCGGAACGTCGACGTCACGCCGCGCTCCAACGCGATCGCTCGAACGCCGACGCGGCGGACGACCGGGGATTCAGACGCCGTCGGCGATGGACGTCGACGGCGTGGACGTCGTCGGTTCGTCTTCGTTCGCGACGCGCGAAGCGATGGTGGTGACGGAACCGGCGGCGCCGTACGCGCCTTCGGCGATGGACGCGACGCAAGCGACGCAACAGCTCGTCGTTCTGGGCGCGATCGCGCTCGTCACGGCGTATTGGTGGTTCGTTCTCGTCCCTTCGGCTCGGGAACGGTTGGCGAGGAATAAACGCACGGGGGCGCTGAGGTCGTACCTCGAGGAACTCGCGGGGGACGCGAGCGACGGGCGACGAGCTGAGAAATGGTTTTACGGCGAGTGGCTTTCAAAGATTGATCCCGAGACGCGGTATTTACTTCGAGACGACGTCGCGAGCGGCGACGAAGACGATTCTTCGTCTTCTACGACGAATGGTGGTGTGAAATTAGAGGACACGGAGGGCGGTGGGCGCCTTGGTCGTGAACCGACGATCGAGGAAGTCGTCGCCGCCGCTCGGAAGACGCCGAAATTTTGGTCTCTGGACAATCCCGTGCTCGTCGGCGCCGCGCTCACCATCGGTCTCGCCGCCGCGTTTTCCGGCGGTGTCGCCCCGTAGGCGCTATTTCTCATCCATAGAATCGTCGGAGTACTGCCTTTGTTTGCCTTGTATCAAAATCACTCGCGCGTGTCGCCGTAAAAGTCGTCGTCATCCATTCGTGATTTTCTTCGCTTTTTGACGCCGAGTCTTCACACTCAGACGCGCGCGCACCGAACCGCCGGTCCGAACGCGCGCACGTCTCCTCGGTTCACGAAACGCCGACGCCGACCCGAAAAGGTGAACGTCGTCGTCATGCACCATCGAGCGCTCGCCCCGACGCGCGTGGTCGTCGTCGTCGGCGGCACGCAAAGTCAGTCTTCACGCGCGACCAGCCGCCGCCGCCGCCAGCCGCGACCGGCGTTCACCTCGTTCGCGCGGACGGTGAGGACGACGACGCGCGCGTCCGCGTCCCCGGAAGAGACGAAAATTCTCAAAGAAACCACGACGCGACTTCGGGGTTGCGCGAAACGCGGTGCGGCGGCGTCGGCGGTGGATCTCTTGGTGGGTTTGGGAAGAGACGGGGTGACGCCGGACGCGTTCGCGACCACGGCGTGCATCACGGCGTGCGTCAACGGGAAAAACATGGAATTGGCGCAAAAAGTGTACGATGAGATTTTTGAAAAAGAAGTGTGCGATCCGGATGAGGTGGCGGTGGCGGAGTTGGCGCGGGGGTACCTCGGGTTGGACCCGCCGGGGTGGGGGCGAGCGATGCAACTGGTCAACGGGGCGCGGGCAAAGTATGGCTACGAACTCACGAGCGTGACGTACAACGTCTTGTTGAGCGCGTGCGCGGTGACGAACGATTTGGCGAGAGCGGAGGAGATTGTCGATCGGATGGTGGATGAAGAAGTCGTGGCGGATATGTTTACTCTCAGAGCGGTGGAGAAGCGAAGGAGCATTCGGGCGTACGTGAAAAAGATGCTCGGCTAACAGCCCCGGGCGAGACGAGAGCCGCGGAGGCGCGTTTATTTGTTTTTTGTAATTAATGCATCACATAGAGCTGCTGCTATCGTGGATCGTGTGTACTTACAAGGTAAAATCAACAATTCATTCATTCATTCATTCATCCATTCATCTCAGTTTGTTTCCAGAGCCTTGGAACGCTTGGAAACTCGTCGAAGACTTGTTATCGCCGCCATCCTTTGACCCGCTCGCGTTCTCATCCTTCTTCGCCGCGGCAGCTTTTTCCTTCTTTCTCGCAATCGCCGCCGCTCGCGCGCCACCAAAGACAACTTTACCGCTGCGCTTGCGGTCAATGTCGGCGTCGGGATTCGGCTTTTCGGGCTCCTTGCTCGTCTCTCCACCCAGAACTCCGCCTTGACGAAGCGCTTGCCACTCCTTGGTGACGTTCAAAGACGATTCCGGAATCTCAACCTCTCTCGGGGCGATCTCAGTCACAGCCTTGCCGTCTAATCTGTTTCCAGAACCGGCAAACGCCAAAAAGGTTTTCGACTTAACCGCCGCCGCGTCGGCGTCCTCGTTCGACTTCTCGCCGCCGTCGCCTTCCCCGTTGGAACCCGCCGTCGCCGTCGCTCCGGCCCCAGAGCTATCCCCGAACGCACTCGTCGTCGTCGTCGTTTCTCTCGTCGCGTTATCACCGTTCCCGTAAGGATCCACGTAATCCAACGGCGGCGCGAAATCAACCTCGCAATCCGTATCCACGACGCCCACCGCGTTCCCCGGCTTGGCCTCGACGACGTCGATGTAATACTTTTTGTTATTGTAATGAATCACAAAAGTATCCCCCACCGTCAAGCACGTGTACGACCTCAACGTCGTCTCCAACACCGCCTTTGGGTTCGAAATGTCCAAAAAATCCTTCGTCTGCGGTTGTAATTTCACGTACGACCCCTTTGGCAGCGACGCGTGCGAAAACTTGACCACGTCGCCCTCCTCGAGCAACAAGTTTTGCATCATCCAGTACGGCAGGTACACCACCCCTTCGTCGGCGACGAACTCCAGCACCCCGCAGTGCGTCGATTTCCCTTCCTTTCCGTTGCTCACCGCGAACGTCATCGGGAACTCGTCGATGTCCATGCGCGTCAACCGTTCGAGCGCGCTCGGCGGGAGGATCGCCTTGTCGCCGTGTTCCAACTGCGGGCGGTCGATGAACGTCACCGGGTACGCGCGGTACGACGCCGTGAACGACGACCCGGAGGCTCCGAATCTCGAGAACATCCCTCGCATGGCCGATGCCGTTCGCCGTTCGCGTCGGCGAGTGGACGGACGGACGAATGGACGGACGCACGAATGGATGGATGGATGGATGGAATCCAAATTCGTTCGCTTCGTACACTTTCGACGAGTCATGACTCGTCAAAAACGCACACACACACACTTAAGAAGGATTGATTTCAATGCGCGCGCATCAATCATCCTTCAGACGCCGACGGTCGATGGCGCCGAAGCGACGACGCCCCGGACCATCGGGGTCACCCGGACCATCGGGGAAGAAGACGAAGACGAAGGGCGATGGCGGCGACGCCGCCTCGGGTGGGCGCGCGTCGTCGTCGGCGTTCAATGGTGTGTCCATTGGATTGAAAAAGACGACTCGAGGACGACGACGGGTCGTCGACGGCGTCTTCGGCGCGGACGACGAAGAGGACGAGGAGGAGGGTCCGATGACGACGGGCGGGGACGACGCGGCGGCGTTCGAGGCGGAGATGCGACGACGGTTGGAGAGCGAGGATGAGGACGGGGAACGGACGAAGGCGGAGCGGAAAAGTCGAAGAGCGGGGAGCGGAGTAGCGTCGTCGCCGGCGCGTCGAAGCGGGAGGAGCCGGTCGAGGAGCCGAGGGGAGACGACGGATGAAGAGGAGGATCCGTTGGATGCGTTCATGGCGGAGAATGATACGGCGATGGATGCGGATCGGGCGGCGGCTGAAGAGAGGGCGAAACGGGAGGACGAGGCGCGGGCGGAACTGGAAAAGTTAGAAAGCGAGAGGGCGGCGGCTTTGGAAGGAGGAGAAGGAGGAGAAGGAGGAGGAGCGGAGCCGATGGAGACGACGGAAGATGCGTTGATGAGCATGTTTGCCGCTGCGGCGAAGAAGGCTGCGGCGGTGGCGCCGAAAATGTCCAAGGGTGGCGCGGCGTCGACGTCGGAACGGCGTCCGTTGGTTTTAGGGGTTAAGAAACCCGTCGTGGAGTTGAGACGAGCGATACCGAGCGCTGGTGCGGCGTACGTTCCCGTGAAGCGCACGAAGAAGGTTTCAAAGCAGTCGCGAATCATGAATGAAGTTTTCGATGTGAGCGATGAGGATGAAGACGACGGTAGCGGCGGCGAAGAGGACTTGGCGAATGAGAAGAACAAAGCTGGCGTGGCGAATGCTGACGAGGAAGAGGACGACGAAGCGTGGGTGAAGAAACAGACGGCGAGGTTGAGCAAGACAGAGCGTCTCGGTACCGTTAATCACGACGAAATCGATTACGATCCTATTAAAAAGGACTTTTACATTGAATCGAGAGAAATCGCCTCCATGACAAAGGCAGAGACACGCGAATTGCGCGCTCAGCTGGATGGCATCAAATGTCGCGGTAAGGGAGTACCGAAACCAATCAAGACTTGGGCGCAAGCTGGGTTGAGCGGCAGAATCCACGAACTGATTCGACGCTGTGGATTTGAAAAGCCAACTCCGATTCAGGCTCAGGCGCTGCCCGTCATCATGTCTGGCCGAGATTGTATAGGCGTCGCGAAAACGGGGAGCGGCAAGACACTGGCGTACGTGCTGCCGATGTTGAGACACATCAACGCCCAAGATCCCATCCGTCCGGGAGATGGACCGATAGCCATGATCATGGGTCCCACGAGAGAGTTGGTCACGCAGATTGGAAAGGAGTGCAAACGATTCGGCAAGGCGATGGGTTTCAACACGGTTTCAGTCTACGGTGGTTCCGGCGTTGCGGCGCAGATTGGAGACCTCAAGCGCGGTGCTGAGATTGTAGCGTGTACCCCTGGGCGGATGATTGACCTGCTCACGACGGGAGCAGGCAAAATCACCAACCTGCGTCGAGTCACGTACATGGTACTCGACGAAGCCGATCGCATGTTTGACATGGGCTTTGAACCGCAAATCACGCGCATTCTTGCAAACCTTCGTCCGGACCGACAAACAGTCATGTTTAGCGCGACGTTTCCTCACACCATGGAGGCGTTGGCGCGCGCTGCTCTTGAAAACCCGGTTGAAATTCAGATTGGTGGAAAGTCTGTCGTCAACTCTGATATTGAACAGCTTGTCGAGCTTCGAGCGGAGGAGGATCGCTTCTTGCGCATTCTCGAGTTGCTCGGGGATTGGTACGAACGAGGCAAAATTATCATTTTCGTCGCGAGTCAAGACAAGGCTGATACCATGTTTAAAGACCTCTTGAAGAGTGGTTATCCGTGCTTGAGTCTGCATGGCGGCAAGGAACAGAGTGACCGTCAGAGCACCATCGCGGATTTCAAGTCTGATGTTTGTAACGTCCTCGTGGCGACTTCCGTCGCGGCTCGTGGGTTGGATGTGAAAGACCTCAGGCTTGTCATCAACTATGACACTCCAAACCACTTGGAAGATTACGTGCATCGCGTTGGACGGACCGGAAGAGCGGGACAGAAGGGTACGGCGGTGACATTCATCTCCGAAGATGAAGAAAAGTTTGCGCCAGATCTCGTCAAAGCTTTGAAAGACTCAAAGCAACCTGTCCCGAAAGATGTTCAAGCCATGGCAGATGAATTCACGCGCAAGCGAAAGGAGGGACTCGTCGGTGCTGCTGGATCTGGTTTCGGAGGCTCTGGCTTCAAGTTTAACCAAGCGGAACAAGACGCTCTTCGCAAGCAAAAGCGCGACGCCGCTCGCGCTGCAGGATTGCAGGTTGACGACGGCGAAAGCGATAGCGAAGAGGAACCCGTCTTTGGAAGCAAAGAAGGAGAGGACGAAGGACCGATTTATGCGTCGGTCGGTCCGTCTGGTCAAGCTGCCGCGCATGCAGCCGCTCAAGCAGCCGCCACCGCGCAGCAAACAGCAGTTCCCCCAACGGATGCGACTGCTCAAGCGGCGTCGACAGCCACCGGCGCGGGACCAAAGACTGGTATGACACCAGCACAAATTGCACAAGCTGCAGCGCAGTCCATGTTTGCGAAATTGCAGTCCCAAGGCGGAGTGAAGCCGCCGATGGCTGGGCAAAGTCAACAGATGCTCGCCGCTCGCGCTGCTGCTGGCAAAATCAACAGTTCCATCGGTGGACAAGCGAGCACCTCGAACGCTATCACAATTGCTGCTCAAAGCTACGCGCTCGCCCACGGCGCATCCGCCGGAGCAGCCAAGGCTGCCGCTTTGGCTGCTGCGCTGAACGCGCAGCACGGAAAGCCAAACTCTGCCACGACAGCTTCGGGCTCGCACTTTGAGACGGAACTTGAGATTAACGACTTCCCTCAAAACGCTCGTTACAAAATCACACACAAGGACACCATTGCGCAAATCATGGAGCACACCGGCGCCGCCGTCACGGCGAAGGGTCAATATTCGGCGCCTGGTCGTCCATTGGCGCCGGGCGATAGAAAACTGTATCTCTTGATCGAAGGTCCCACCGAGCGCGTCGTCAAGGAAGGGAAAAGCTACGTCAAGAATATCATTGAAAATATAGTCGCCAAGCAGGCTCTACCGGGAGCTGCGCAACCTCAAGGTCGGTATCGCCTTTAGAAGAAATGTAGTAATAACATCCAGAGCAAAGTCTCCTCACTCTTCGATGTGCGCGCGCGCAAGATGCGGCATCTTCGGGTCGATTCACGCGCCGTTCTTCCGCGTCTAGCGCTCGCTTTCGCGTTCGTGATGGTCATCTTCGTCCCGCGTCCAACTTTCGGCGTCACCAACATGGCGGACGTCGTGTCAACGGTCGTGTCCGAAGACCAACTGAACGGCAACAATTTCACTCTCGACGTCTTCGCGTTCCCCGCGCCCCCGACGTCCATTCCGGACGTGCGAGGCATGACGCCCGAACACAGCCAAAACGCCTCCGTCGTGGACTTTTCCGAGCTTCCGACATCGGTCGTAGGGACGACGCTGACGCAAAACTGTCTAGGGAGAGTGAGAGGTCGGTTGCGGGCGCCGTTGAGCGGTACTTTTTCATTCATCCTCGAAACGAGTGCGGGCGGAGTCGTTTCTATCGACGGTGGCGTCGTGTGCTCGTTGGAACGCGCTGGAAACGCGACGGGAAGAAAGTATTTACTCGCCAACGAGGACGTGGAGATTGAGGTGATGGGATACAACGGACAAACGGCAAATTTTAAGATGGTTTTGTATTGGGCGTATCCGGGACGGTTGAATACGGCTGAGGTTATACCCGCGAGCGCGTTTTACGTTCCATTGAACAATTGTTGCTCGTGTAAGTGCGGTGCGAGACCGTGCAGATCGTCTGGCAGTGGGATAGAGTGCCTGAAATTCGCGTCGCTTGATGGGTCGGTGGGTTCTGACGCCGTCGATTTGGAGGACGTGTTCGCTGTTTATTAGACTTGTAGCTTTAGGTATAGCGTAGAAGTGTTGCATCCATAGTTGTGTACTTTGATATTACGGTAGCAAGTACGTGTGCGCGGACGCGCTGCTAAGTAATCGTAATGTTAATGTTGATACAGTTTTGAGTCAGAAAGTTGTCTTAGACTGGACAGTGGAGTGCTTGTGTTCCGTGGCGCCCGCATGTTCCGAATTCTCTTTTGATGAACCTTGTTTTTGACTCAACTTTGAATCTGATGTCAGAGTTTGGACGGAGTTTGCGTTGCTCGAGCCATTTTGAAAAGCGTTGGAAGATTTCGTATTCTTTGTCTTGCGTTTCGGTTTGGATTTCTTCCCCCCACCTTTTTCATCCAAATTTTCCGAGACGGATGCAGAACGAGAAGAGACGGTTTGGGATTCGCTCTTGGCGCCGATTTTCGTCTTTTTCTTATTGCTCGGCACCTTTTTCTGCGCCTTCTTCTTCGCTTTAGGCTTGTCTTCAAGCTTTGTGACATTGAGCTTGCTCTTCAGTTCCGCCTCAATTGGAGGCGTCGAAGACAGTGCTGGCTGACCCGGTGGCGCACCCGGAGGTAAGGGTGGTGGTGGCGTGGGTGGTAAAGGGGGTCTAGCCCCTGGTGGTAATCCAGGCGGCACGGGCGGCGGAGCACCGGGAGGCGTCGGCGGCGGATTGGATGGAAGCGGCGGAGGCGGATGTGGAGGTGGTACAGCGTGCGCTTTCGTCGCACTCGTTGGGGTACGAGGCGTTGGAAGTGTCTTGGTCACGTGTACATCGAATGATTCTCTTCGACTGCTCGCGTTCGAGCTCTTATCTACACTCTTTCGCACACTGAAATTACGATCCGCCTCGGCATTTTGATGCTTTACTGTCTCACGCCCTTTCCGCACCTTCGGCTCGGGTACATTATCTTTTGGCTTCGGTAAAAGTCTCCCAACGGGAGACGCTTTACTCGCACGCTTCTTATCCGTTCCACCGATGGGTTCAGGCGGAGTCCACAGCTTTTTCTCCTCTCCGGGCTCGCGTCGAAGACTTCTCAGATGCTCTGGCAACTTGGCACTGTTGAAGTGGCCTCCAGTCGTTGGACTGTCAGCCTTTGGCCGAGAAAGCGCCTTAACTGGCCTCGCTCGCGGCACGGGAGCAGGTACCACTCTATAACCCGTCGATTGACGAGGTTCAGGAATATCACCGGAAGAGTCTCGCTTGTTGGGCGAAGAAGCGGCTTCCTGCATCAACCACGCCGGCGCGGCGAGATCATCAAGGTCGTCATCCTCTTGGCCCCACTCATGTCCACCATGAGGTATATGTAACTTATCTAACGCACCCTCCGCCGTGTGATTGACATCTAGGCTTCGTCGAACCGGTGGCTCTTTCGGTTCAACGCGCTTTGGTGGTAGTTCTGGCTCCTCTCGGCGACGCCAACTCTTTTCCCTATCGGGACTCAAACGCTCGCTCCGCCCGAACCCGTCGTCGTGATCTCGCCACCCACCTCGATCTCCGTATCCGCGACCGTGACCACCCCCGTATCCTCTCTCGGACGATCTCCAATTCCCTCCGTAGTCTCGATTCTCGAATTCGTGACTTCTTCGATACGAGTTCCGATCCCTCCCTCTGTCGTAATCATCCCTCCACGGGCGATCTCCGAACGACGATCGTACATTCGACCGATTCTCATCCCGCTCAGCGTAACAACCCCCACCAGAGACGTTCTTCGGCACCAAATCCGCGTTGGAATCCTCGTCTCCAAAACGCTGACTCAGTGAATTGACCGGAGTCGAAACCTTTCCTAACGACACGAACCGGCCCAATCGCGGACCATTGGACGCATTCGTCCTACAAAGAAACATAAATAAAAAATTGGAATCTTTCGTCAGTCTTCCACTCTTCGCCTCGGGTTCACCCATATCTCGAGCGAGTTTTGCTCGCTCGACACCGCTTTCAAACAAACTCCTCGTGCGCGTGCCCTCCCGAAACTCTCCCCTAACCCGACATCGACCGCGCGAAGAGCGTTCGCACGCGTACTCTCGATACTTTCCACGTGTCATGACGACGGGTAAACCGCCCACGCGACGACGACGATGACGCGTTGTCGTCAACGAGCCGAGCGAGTGTCGAAAATTCTCACCTGCTCCCACCGGTAGACATCCTCCTCGGACGTCGCGCGTCTGCCTGTCCCCTCTTTCAAATCCGATCCGTCGGAATTTACGCGAGCGATCTCTTGCGTCGCGCGAACGCGCCGTTCGATCCGTCAATCGAGGGTACGCGCGTCGGGTTTTGTCGACAATGCAACAAAATTAATCATTTCTTTTTTGAAAGATGGAAGTAATCTTCTCAACCAAAAGTGCAAACGTACGCGTCACACCACCGACTGCCGCGCGTCACGCTCGATTGAACTCGACCGCACATCGCGCAGATACCGAAAACGATCCGAGCATGTCGTCGTCTTCCGTCGTCGTCTCCGCGTCCGCCGCGCGCGGTCCGTTGAGAAACGCGTCAGCGATGCTAAAGAGGTCGTCCACCGTCGTTCGAGCGTCGTCGTCGTCGTCTCAGCGCACGCTAATCGCCGGTGCCAACACGTCCACGGGGCGATTGATTGCAGGGATGCTCGCGAAGCGTTTCGGTGGCGATGGACTCACGCTGACGGTGCGTCCGGGGGAGTTTGGGCTGGATGCGACGAATTACGTTCCAGAGGATATGCCAGACGACATCTTTGAACAGCGGTTCGGGGCGCCGGCGGCAGAGGTGAAAAAGTGCGCTATCGTCGATGAAACGAACGCCGATGCGCTTCGAAGCGCGATGGAAACGGCGGACGTGGTGATCATCGCGCACGAAGGAGGACCGGCTGCCGCGGCTGTGGCTGCAGAGGTGCAAGCGGCTAGAAAGGCGAAACGAGTCGTCGCCTTGTCTCGAGTGGGTATCAATCGACGGGATGAAAGACCATTTAATGAACAGAATAAACCGACGCAAAAGCGTGTGCAGGTTGGGCAGTTGTCTTTGCCGATCGGCGGAGACGTTCCGGGTGCGTTGGGGCAGTTGGACGCGTTTGCGCGAGCTGAGGAATCGCTTCGAGCGGCGCGAAGCAACTGCAGTTTTGAGCTCTCGATCGTTCGATCCGGACAGTTGAGAGGGAACGGGCCACTTCTCATGGCTGATTATTCGGCTCGTTTGGTGGATAACATGTACGATGTCAAGTTTCAAGACTTGTACGTGCAAAGAGGGGACGTCTCTGAGGGGTACACCAAGCGATTGAATTTGGCGGCGTTTTTGTCGCACGTGGCGACGGATCGAATCGATGACGCGCCGGAAGACGTGGAAGTTCTCAGCGTCGTTTGTAAGACCAACATGTTTGGTGAGCAGTCGATCACGCCACCGACGGACCGAGAGCGTCGCAAGGGATACGACATGGCTAAGGGTAAGGCGCCGGCGGCCATTGCCTCGGATGCCATCGACGCGTTGCTCGCGCAATTGTGATTCTTTTTGTACACGCACGCGCGCTATTCATCATCAGGTTGCTTATTTCTATATTTGTTGACGTTTGTTATAAATGCTATTCCTCGCGTTTCCCGCTAATCTTAATCCGAATCGGACGAATCGTCGTCGTCTCCCAACAGGACGGAATCGAGCATGGATTTCTTAATCTTCTTCGACGCCGGCGGCTCTTTGCCATCTTCCTTCCCCGTACGCGACGAGATCCCCGACGCAATCATCTCCTTCAAGTCGACCCCTTTTTGCGCCGACTCTGCGCGCAAACGCTTCAGCGTGTCCGCCTGCGTCTCGTTTCGAAGCGCCTCCGCTTCAGCCGCCGCTCTTTTCGCAGCTTCCGCGCGTCCTCTCGCCGCCACGCCGACAAGCGTCTCTACATCCGCCCCACCTCGAATCACCCCGCACGCCACGACATCAATCCTCTCCGGTACCTTTTCTCCTTTCCCTCGATGCGTCAATCGCTTCAAAATCTCCAAACCACTCACCACGCGCCCGATCGGTTGCGCCGAAGAGTCCAAAGCCTCTGCGCGCTCCGTCGTTATCGTAAAATCCCCATTGTACCGATCCATCCCGAGCACCCCAGCCTCATCGTGCGTCAACCGCCCTTCTTTCACGATCGGTGTCTTCAATTTGACCTCTTTGCAATCCGGCCGGCACCGTCCGACGACGACTCGGATCTCATCCACAACTTTAAAAACCGCGCACCCGCGCGCGTACGACACCCCGTCCTCGTCGCCCTCGACGCTTGAGCATCTCTTTTCAAACCTCTTGCACCCCACCGGAGCCTCGGTTTCAAACATTTCAATCACGATCGATCCCAAATACGCGTCGTCGTTCGCCACGAGGTCGAAGAAACACTTGGCGCGGTTCGCGGACGACGTCGACGCGGTTGGATTTCTCGCTGAAACCATGGCAGCTCGACGGGCTTCGTCTTCCAACGCTTTCACTTCGGGGTGCTCACCCGTGAGCCGGAAGTGTTCCATATTGCGCCTGCGTTCGCTCGCGGATGGATTGACGCGACCGCGGGATCGTTCGCCCTTGGCCACCGGGTCGAATTTCGTCATCGTCGGTCGGCAGATGTCGGTGGTCGGCGAGGGCGCGTGGTTGAGGAGTGAGGCGGCGCGGAGCGTCAACTCTCCTAACCATGTCCAATGGATCATGCGATGTTGAGCGTGCATGGTGATACAATGCTACTCGAAGTAATGTATACTGATGATGTTACGTGTTGATCAGCGAAGACGTTCTCAGTCCTCGATAATCTTTGAAGCTTTGCGAGCGACGCGCTTGCGCGATTTGGCATCCGCGGCGGTGCGTTTTTGTTCATCCGTCATGCGCGCGCGACGCTCTCGAGAGCGGATTCTCTCGCGTTCCCGCTGATTCGGGGTTTGTCTCTGTCTACGCTTGACGCTTCGGAGGCGTTCAAACTCGCGACGGGCGGCGCGGACGTCTCCAAGCGGCTTCGTCGTCGTCGTCGTTGTCGTGTTCGTCGTCGTTGGCAATAGCGCCGTGGATGGGGGATCGTTTCCACGATCACGAGCTATCGATGTTGATGGAACATCTTCTTCACAATCGCCATGCGGTGCTGAACCGATTGTGAGCGACGTCGGGTCGACGTACACATCGTAAGCCAACATCGCCACGACGGCGACGTGGTCGCGCGCTGGAAAGGGCAAAGCGTGGCTCGACGTCGGTGGGGACGCCTTCGGCAGCGATAACTGGTGCGGCGCGCACATCTCCACTAACCGATCTGGACTCGACAATATCCCGTTGAAAGACCGCGGATTGAGATCTTCGAGCTCGTTCCAGTGCTCGACGGATATCTCTGACCCCTCCGGCGAAGACGTCGTGGCAACCACCCGTTTTTTAACTTCCTCCGGCCGCCGCGTCATCGCTTCCGCGACCGATACGAACGAGCTTCGCGACGATCGTTCTTTCGCGTCGACATCCTTCTTCACTGCGCTCGCAGCCGCGAGGGACCTCGTTTCGACTCGGTTCCTTGTCCGTTTCGTTTGCGCAATTTGTTCCTGTGCGTTTGAACCCGTATCCGCGTCTCCCTCGTCACCTTTGCGCCGTCCACGTCGCGCATCCTTCTGGGCCGATTCCGCCTTCCTCGCTCGCAACGAACGCATATCGTTCGTCCGCGCGCGCACACGGAGCGGGCGTCGCCCTCTGTCGTCCGCGCGCGCGGTGTTCAGGTGAAAGCCGATTCGTTCGGTCGGACGCTACGACGCGTCTACATACATACCCTTAAAACACCCACAGTACACAGAAGATCTTTTGGTCTCGCAGGATATTTCTCTCTCTCTCTCTCTCTCCCTCTCCCTGCCCTCTCTGTCACAGCGCTCGAGCGACGGCGAGACCCGGTCCTTCGACTCACCTCTCTCAAGTCCGCCCCGAACAACATCATCGGCATGGCTACGCTCGCGAGAGCGTTCTGAATATCCAACAACCCCCCGACGCCTCGTGCGGCAACAATCCAACATTTCTCGCCAACGCCCCGAACAACATCGCCCTCGCCGGTCCGTCGAGCGCAACCAGCGGCTTCGGCACGGGAACCTACCTCCGAGCGATCGAGCGCGACGCCCGTTCACGCGCACCCGAGAACGCGCGCGGCGTCCGACCAATCCATCGACATCGCGGTCGCTTCGATTCGCCTTCGCCTTCGAACCGCGCATCGTCGAACCGTCGCGGTCGTCTCACGCGGACGTCCCGCGGGCAGACGACCCGCGCGAGCGCGCGACGCGACGATGTAATTTATCATCGTTCGTTTCCGCGCGCGCGTGCCGTCGTTCGCGCGTTGCGCAGGGTGTGCCGTCGACGGAATGGTGAAATGAACTCTTTCTCGCGATTGCACGCGCGTGGTGACGTCTCACGCTCCCCCACACGCACGCGCGCGCGCGCGACGACGAGTGTAATCCCGATGACGCGCGTGGCGATGACACCGACGACGGTGACGATGATGACGACGTCGCGCGCGACGCCGCGGGACGTTCGCGCGCGCGCAAAGGCGAAGAGCGCCAAGGCCAAGGCGCGCAAGGCGGAACGCGCGCAAAAAAATAAGCAACAGATGGCGGACCTCGCGGCGAAGCGCGCGGCGAACGGTGACGACGACGAGGGCGAGGATGGAGACGATAAAAATGATGCGACGCGTTCGGAGGGTTCTTCGGCGCCGAGCGGGAACGCGGCGGCGTACGAGAGCACGGACATGGTGTTTCACGCGTTGACTCTCGGAGGGTCTTTTAAAAAGCGCACCGGGGAAAAGTTGCTCACCGGTGACGTCATGGTGCACGACGCGGCCAAGGCGTTGTTCAACGCGCCGTTTTGTTGCGCGAGTCACGACGCAGAGGATACGTTCAATTATGGGAACAAGGCTGCGTTGGCGTTGTGGGAACTCGAATGGGAAGAGTTTGTGGGTATGAAGAGCACGAGGAGCGCGGATGAGGAGGACTCGGCGACGCAAGAGGAGCGTCGGGCGCTCTTGGATAAGGCGGCGAGCGAGGGCTTGATTACAAATTACAGTGGGGTGAGAATGAGCTCGACTGGGAAGAAGTTTAGAATCGAAAACGCGACGGTGTGGACGATGACGAATGCTGACGGCGATAAGACGGGGCAGGCGGTGCGCTTTGATAAGGTTGTTCGTCTCAACGCCGACGGTACGGATGGGCAAGTCATCGTCGTCGATGATAACGGAAACTGGGTCGAGTACGTTCCGGAGCCGGAGCCCGAACCTGTGGATATGGATGCGATTCGCGCGAGAATCGAAGAGCTTGCGGCGCTTGTGGAGACGCAAGCCAACGCGGTGCGTGAACTTAAGGATAACGGCGGCACCAACGCGGATGACGACGTCAAAGCGGCGGTAAAGATTCTCCTCGACCTCAAAGCGGAGCTTTCCGACGAACAAGCCAAACTCGAGGCTTAAAACATTCTTTTAATTCAACTTTTACGCGTGCGTAAACAACGTCCTAGGCACCCTGCGTCGCACCCGAAAAACCTCTTTGTCGCATCACACAACACACACATCACATCACCGCGTTTCGGTATAAACATTACAACAACAATCTACAATTGCTTCCCCTCACATGCCCATTTCGACGATTCGCGATCATGTCACATTCGGTACTTTAAAAAAACATTTCATTATTCGCTCTGCGCTGACTCGTACGTCGCTACGTCTCGTCGTTTTCGCTCTGTCGCGGCGTAGAGTCCACGCTTCGTCGCTCATCCATCGATCTTCGTCGGATAAACTCATTCAGATCATTCTTACTGTCCTCCGTGTGCGAGTGCGCCATGTATTCGAGGTATCCCGGCATCGCCGGTTCCGCGTGCGGCGTCTTCTTTCGGTGAAACAGACGCGAGAAAAAGCCTCGTTTGTCTTGCTGAGTCATCAATTGATTGATTGATTGATTGATTGGAATTCTTTGTTCGTTTCGTTTCGTCGAGTCGCGCGTCGCGCGTTATCAACGTGCGTATCGCGGTGTCGTCGTTCGTTACTTTATCCTCGCGCGCGTTCTTCGGGCGACGGAGAGTGACGACGGAGAGTGACGCCTGGAATTCTGATGATCGGTGAGCATCGATTCGATTCGTCCAGGGAACGCCAAAAAATCCTCGATTTTTAACCAACTCTTTGCTCTGCACGGAGACCCGCGCGTTGAAATGTATGACAAGTGTGCTACGCGAATGCGCGCGCGCACGCGACGATGACGCGCGGAAATGATTTGTTTGATCATTTCCGTTGGTCGGCGTGCATCGCGCGCGTCACGCGAAGAGTTGATCCGTCTCTATGGCTCGGATGAGGTCGTTTCTAAACTTGGTCGCCCAGCGATGGGCGAAAGCCGACTGGGCGACGAGGGCGAGTTTTTGTTGCTTTGTAAACTCGGGATGGATCATCATCCACTTTTCAGCCTCGTTTTCGGGGACGTAAAATGCGTCAATGTAGGTTTGAAGGTAGCGCCATTCGGTGAGGGCGCCCTCGGGGGCGAGTTTGGCGAATTCTTTGCGCAAGACGTCGACGTCGAGCTTCATGAGAGCTCTGCCTTGATCGGTGCACTTTTTAACCTTACTGAAACCGTCGACGATGACATCCTGAATGACGCTCGCGGCGTGTTGCCAGAGGACTTTGAGAGCCTCCAAGGTGATGTCCGCGCAGGTGAGCTTGGTGGTGAACTGTAAGAGCTCGGCTTGGACGTCGTCGACCCATTTGTTGTGCCTCGATGGGGACTCTCGAATGTTGTACTTGCCCGCAAACGTAGAGTTTACCAGGGCAAAGTTTGGATCGCCGTCTCCGATTGCCTCGGCGCAAAACGAAATCTTGAGTAATTGCGACGCGACGCTCTTGTACACGTGTTCCCGCAAATCATCCACGGCGGCAACGGTGTGAGAGTAAAACCTGTCAGCCAAGGCGGCGTCTTTGAGTGGAAGTGAGCGCTTGACCCTCGTCTTGATGCGATTAAACTCATCCGCGACGCGAGAGAGCGACTCCAACGCGATGCCCCGCTCTTTCAAACCATACATGTTTGCACTAGAGAGCACGTCCGACTTGGTTTCTCCGTTCGCGCGCAGTCTGATGGCCATGACGCCGCCAGAGTTGCCCAATCGCGACAGCGTTCCACGCAACCGAGGAGTCATGTCCCGCGAGTCTGGAAGCAACGCCTCGGTTCTACCGAAAGCGGTGAAAGTCTTCACGAGCGCCAGCTCAAACAATTGACAGATCCCGTTGAAGATGATTGGGACGCTCGGGCGCATCACTTGCATGAGCGCCGTGTACTCGACGATGCCCTGAAGAATGTACAGAGATGAGGCAGTTATCTTAACTCCGTGTCGATCGAGACCAGTCCTGTCTCCCACCGATCCCGTCTCACCCTCGGCTTCAAAAGGATTCACTTTCGTCTCTTTCGTGTCCTCGTTTGTCCCCGAAGTTTCCAAATTGGGGCCATTTTGCGGAGACATGGGTTCTCTATTGGACTCCTCTGAGTCAGTCTCCGCAAAGGGATTGGGTTCGTCGACAAACTTGTCAAAGGACTTTGCGTTCAAGATTTGTTCCATAGTGAACGCAGAAATCGCTGACTCTCCCAAGGATTTCCCGATCCCATTCGCGGCTCTGCCTCGCTGCATCGCGTTCCTCAAGTCGTCTCGCACTCGCTTCACCGCGTCCACAGACACTGGAACCCATCGCTCGTTCTCTAGCATGGTTCTCGTTGCATCAAGCCTAGCGCTATGCAACGATTCAAAGTATCTATCACCTATTCGCTCGAGTTGCGTTCGCAAAACCGGCGCTTCCTCTCCACAAAACGCCTCGGCGCACGTGATGAAGACGCGGCAGAGATCGAACACTTCTCTGAAAGCTGCGTTACTGGGCGCGGAGGACGCCTGCAAGAGCGCCGCGAGCCGCACGCTCGCCATCTCGACGATGGGTTTGCGATTGATTTCCAAGGCGGCAATCAGCGAGCTACAGGTATTGATGGCGCTATTGTCCGCTTGGTTGAGTTCATTTTCCATCGCCGCCTTGCACCATGCTGTCATCTTGTGCGAGGATAAAAATATTTCGTACAAAGATTCGAGCGTCTTGCGCAAACAAGGAACGAATTGCACGGACGACAGCTGCGAGCAGAGCTCTTTATACCCCATGCGACTCTTTCGCTTCGTCACCGACTCATCCTGGTTACGAGATAGCATGGCGTGCAAGCGAAGCATCCCCTCGGTTTGCATCTCCACAGCTTTGAGGAAGGCATCCTGTATTTTGTCTCCCAAGTGCTTCACCTCTGGGCCGAGCTTCGGGTACGTCGTGTACAATTTCGAAAATTTCGCCTCGTCGAACGTCCCGCACAAGTCCACCAACGCGTTATCGACACACGTGACGAGTTCCCATCGCAAAGCGACGAAGTCCTCACGCAGCGTCGAGACGCACGTGATCACGTGCATGTTCTCCAACATCTCCCAAGCCTTGGAGTACAAAGCCATCGCCTCGGCGTACTCCGAAACATCCAAGTGTGAACGAATCTTCGTCTCGCACGTCTGACAAAACTTAATCTCCTCGAGAATGCGCAGCGCGCCTACGATTGAATCCTTGGTCGTGTACGACTCCTGGACGTGCAGCGCGCTCGAGACGTCCCCGCCGATTCGCTTGAGCAACCGCTGCGCGTTGCTGAGCACCACGCTCGACGACTCCAACTTGTCGTAAACTTCCGTCATATTCTTCATACCTTCCTCGAAATCGTCCGCGTGCGCTAGAATCTCCTTGTTCAACGCGGAAGACACGCGCTCGACTAGTTCTGAAAGTCTTTCCTCCTCCTTGCTCAAGTCTTCCACCGTGAAACTCTCTCTAAGTTTACGCAAGGAAACCAACACTGGATCAAACGTCTGATCGCTCGTCGAAGGTTCCTCGAAATATCCCCGCTCCATGCCATCGATGAGCGAACCCCGATCGGAAGATTCGACACCACCCGCATCGCTAGTCTGCTCGCGCGACTGCATCGAATCACCGCGTTCGATCACCGCCAAAGG
>Ga0255762_10000772_pt1 | contig 28493 bp, 25 predicted proteins | sample 101ome_16_FD_179962 | JGI IMG/M metagenome (GOLD analysis project Ga0255762, IMG submission 179962) | Coastal salt marsh microbial communities from the Groves Creek Marsh, Skidaway Island, Georgia - 101401AT metaG (version 2) | ecosystem: Environmental > Aquatic > Marine > Intertidal zone >...
GTCCCGCAGGGCGCGTACACTGGGCAGAAGCCGATGGGTGAAGGCTTCGGCAGCGGCGATGTGCATGGCGGTGGGAAAGGTGTCGTTGGAGGATTGCGCCCGGTTGACGTGGTCGTTGGGGTGAACCGGGGATTTCGATCCCATCACCCCACCGGCGATTTCGATGGCACGATTCGCGATGACTTCATTGGTGTTCATGTTGGATTGCGTGCCGCTTCCGGTCTGCCAGACGCGCAGGGGAAAATGGTCGTTGAGGTGACCGTCGATCACTTCTTGAGACGCTGCGATGATGAGGTCACCCACTTCAGGCTCCAATTGCTTCAATGCCACGTTCGTCTTGGCTGCTGCTTGCTTGAGGACACCAAAAGCCCGAATGACGCCCACTGGCATGGTGTCGTGGCCGATGTCAAAGTTGAGCAAGGACCGAGCCGTTTGGCATCCGTAATACCGGTCTGCGGGGACTTCCAGTTCCCCCATGGTGTCGGTTTCAATGCGGACATCGCTCATGGCCCAAAGGCGGCGGAGCCAATCTATGAAGCCTACGAATCGGTCCGGAGTTTCTTCAAAATCCGCAGGGTGATGGATTCGCCTTCGCTCATGCCGCTGATACGACGCATGTCCACGAACTCGTTCCAGGTGTCCAGCAAGGTGCCGTTCATCCACGCGTCCATGAACCACGGATGAATGTACGACGAACGGCACACGGCTCGTGTGTTGCCCAAATCGGCTGCGACGGTGTCGATCACGGCAAGCAGGGCTTTGTTGCGAGCGCTTTCGTTCTCCGGGACGGTCCATGCCCCCCCGGACCACAACTTCCCCATGCTGTCGACCTCAGGCAGGGAACTCATCCATGCCGCCATGGCCGATTCTTCCCTCGGTCCTGCGAGGAACGCCAAGCGTTCGGCACAGCGGTAGGTGGCGCCCCACGTGCGGAAGTTCTTGGCGGTAAAACCGTCGCCGGTGGTGGCTTTGATGTATTGATTGATGTGTTCAGCCTTGAGGTCCACCTCGTTGCCCGCCTCGGAGACGTACATGAACAGGTCGGCGTCCTCTGCCCCCAATCGGTTGGTGCGGAGGATGAGGTCCACGAGATGATCGTCCTCAATGGTGATGCGCCATTCTTTGCCCGACTTGCCCGTGAAGGAAAAAATGGCATCGTGTCGTCCTTCGGCTCGCTTCCCGCGAACGTGTTCAAGGTGCATCGATTTCAACGTAGTGAGGCCGTAGGATTCGTTGGACTTGGCGTATTCGTCGCTGCCGACCCGAATGTTGTACAGGTCCATCAATTTCACCACCAAGGCCGACACGGTTTGCAAGGTCATGGAGGCGTCCTCAATGTCGACGTTCATTTGACGCCGAAGGCGCGGAAGTTGGGAGGCGAAATAGACGACGTCATCGTACTTCATTTCGGCGGTGATGTCGATCCATTCGGGGTGGTAACGGTATTGCAAACGCCCCTTGGCGTCCTTGCCGGTGGCCTGAATGTGGCCCCTCGGGTGTGCACAGATCCACACTTCGGTCCATGCAGGTGGAAGGGCGAGCGCGTTCCAACGCTGAACGGTTTCTTCATCGGTGACCGGTCCGCTATTGGGGTTGGTGTAGGCCCACAGCACCTCGCCGTCCGCCTCAGCCCCGTTCTCTCGGGTCACGCCGGGCATGGACCGGTCGCTGCGAATGAGGTCCGCACGCCGAAGGGCTTCCTTGGCGTCCAGTGGCATGAACGGTTCGCTTGGCGGTCGGGTGATGAACTTACGCTTCCCAATCGGGGCCGATGCCCACGGTGACGGTGCCGCTTTGGTACAGCCCTCGATACATCAGCATGGTTTGGAACGGCAGCACGACGTTGCCCTGCGCATCGACGGCGATGAGGCCCCCGCGTCCACCCAACGGCGCCACATCGTCGAGCACCCGTTGGCCCGCTTCCTCCAAACCCATCCGTTCGTGGTGGAAGGCCAAGGTGCGAGCTGCACAGGTCCGGATGAACGCTTCACCGACCCCTGTGCAAGAGACCGCCACGCGATCGTCGCACCACGTGCCAGCCCCGATGATGGGCGTATCACCCACCCGTCCGTCGGGCTTTCCCGTCATGCCCCCGGTTGATGTTGCGGCGGCGAGTTGACCGTTGAGGTCCAGGGCCACCGCACCGACGGTGCCCATGCCGGGGGTGTCCTCGAGGTCATGGTCGAGCACCGCCTCGTCGTCCTCGTCGGTGGCACCCGGTCGCATGGCGCTGTCCTTCCACTTCTGCCATTGGGCTCGTCGCAGTTCGGTGATGAATTCGTCGTTGGGCTGCAACGGCATGCCCTCGCGGTCAGCAAAGGCGTCGGCGGCGTCGCCCACCAGCATCACCGGCCATTCTTGATGCAGCAAGCGATTGGCCACCCGAATCGGGTGGGTGGCGCGGCGTACGTTCACCACCGCACCGGCAGCACGGTCGGCGCCGCGCATGATGCTCGCATCCATCGTGACCCCGCCGTTGGCGTCGAGCACCGAGCCCACACCGGCGTTGAACAACGGCTCGTCCTCCATCGCTTCCACGGCGAGCGTCACCGCTTCGAGCGCATCGATGTCCCCGTTGGCCAAGCGTTGGCCGAGATCGCCAAGCAACCGCTGCATGCACGCCAATCGTGCCGGGTCAGCGTGCGTCAGCCCACGCCACGGTCCGTCACCGCCCGCACCGCCGTGAACGGCGAGGACGACCATCGAATCGCCTCACTCCACGAGCGAGCAGCGGATGATCTGTTGGGGCTCGGCGGGTCGGTCGCCGGGCAACTTCTTGCAGCGCTCGATGGCGTGCACGACGTCCATGCCATCGCTGACTTCACCGAACACGGCGTGGTTGCCGTTGAGCCACGGGGTGGCGACGGTGGTCAGGAAGAATTGGGACCCACCGGTGTTGCGTCCTGCATTGGCCATCGAGAGGATGCCGGGTTTGTCGTGCTTCAACTTGAGCGCCGAGGGCTCACAGGGAATGTGCCAACCGGGACCACCGGTGCCGGCTCGGCGGGACATGGGGTCCTTGGAGTGCGGGCAGCCGCCTTGAATCATGAAATCCTCGATGACACGGTGGAAGTGCAAACCGTCGTAATGACCGGATTGAACCAACTTCACGAAGTTGGCGACGGTGTCGGGAGCACTGCCGTGGAAGAGGTCGATGGTGATGTTGCCGGCGCTGGTTTCCATGAGAACTTGCATGGGTCCACCATCAACCGCTGCTTCATGAGGGTTTGCTTTGGTTGGCGCAAGCACATCTTGATAGCCGGTGGTGACGGCCAAGAGCCATGACCTCCCTGCTTGACCTCCCCTTCCCGACGATGAACGGCGATTCAACCACCCTTCGTGCGCTGGGCGGCCACCGTTGGTTGGTGGTCAACGTCGCCAGCGCGTGCGGTGCCACGCCTCAATACGCCGGCTTGCAAACGCTGCATGAAGCCCATGAAGACTTGACCGTGGTGGGGTTCCCCTGCAACCAATTTGGTTCCCAAGAGCCAGGGTCCCACAGCGAAATTTGTGAATTCACCTCGTCCAAGTACAGCGTGACGTTTCCGTTGATGGCGAAGGTCGACGTCAACGGATCGGACCGGATCGAACTGTTTGATCGCCTCTGCACCACCGCTGACGCGAGCGGCTACACCGGCGATGTACGATGGAATTTTGAGAAGTTCCTCATCGATGAAGACGGCCATGTTCAACGGTTTTCCACCCGTGACACACCGGAAACCCTCCCGTTGTGATGGACAACCTTGGGCCATGAAGCGGCGCTCACCGGTTGCCCACATGACACAAACATGATGCCCTGCGTGAACAGGGAAACGGCATGAGCGTTGCATGGGTGGTGGATTCCAACTGCTTCATCCACCTGGGGCAGAAAGCCGAGGACGGGTTTGTCCAGGATTTGACCGCAGCCCTCAACGGGGGTCGCCTGCTGATCACGCCCGGCGTGGAGCGGGAGGTGGCTACAGTGGCGTTTCGACGATGCAACGGCCGCCCACGGGTGTTGACGGCTCTCCAACCGTTGTTGCACAGCGTTCCCGTGGACGAAGCGGATGTCCGAGCTTTGGCGCAAAAAATCGGTGAAGCCGCTGCACCGCAGGACGTTGACCTCTCCCTCATGGTGCTGGCCGACGGTTTGGGTGCTGAACGGGCGGAGGTGGTGTTGGTGTCGGACGATTTCAAAATGACCACCACCGCCGAGCGCGCCAACCTTCGCTTCACAACCTGCCCTCCATCGACCTTCGTGGAACGGTTGGTTGAGGGGGCCAACGACGGGCCAAGGGAGGCACGTTTCCGCAGCCTGTCGCGGCAGGTGCGCGCTGCGGAGATGAGCTACGCCATCAGCCGTCGTGATGAGTACGATGTGCAGCGGAAGTTGACCTGGATGGTGGATTCCCTGTTGTCGTCAAGCCATGCGCTTTCGGCGGACGAGGACGGACCGGACGACGGCCAGGAGGAGCGCCGAAAGATCGCCGACCTCACCCGATTGATTCGAGGCTACACGATCAAACCCAAGCGGGTGGAAGCGCTCGGTGAATTGCCTTCGATTTGCGCTCCGGTCGCCAAGTTGGACGCTCACCTCGAGACCTTGCGCACCCAAGCCGATGAGCACCTGCCAGCTGCGGTTGAATCCACATCCTTGCTGATGATGGACGTCATGGAAGAAGTGGGGATGGGGCTGGCCCCTCTCGATGAAGCGCAAGCGGAAATCGCCCACAGGGCCATGGCAGGGAGTTTTCTGCGAACCGAATCAGCGCTCGGCTTGATGGCCCGCATATCGGGGCACTTCCAACACGCCCGGCGTCACTTGGCCCGCGCCCTCCACTTGGCCACGCTGGTGGACGATGTGGGCTCGGAACGCAAAGCGATGCGACGTTTGGGCATGCTCGCGCTCCAAGCAGGCGAACTCGAACGAGCCGATCGATTGTTGACCACGGCAGCGCAGCAGCCCACGACCGATCCGATGGAGTCCGTACCTTCGCAGGTCTTGGCGGCCATCGTAGCGGCGCTCCGCGATGACCAAACCAACGCCACGATGTGGGTGGAGATGGCCGCATCGGCCTTGATGCAGGCTCCCGGTCCGGGTTGCGATGCATTGGAGAAAGTGGGCCGTGACTTGATGGTCATCGACCGGCCGGATTTGGCCATTGAACTCTTCGACGAGGCCATGGAATGCGCTGTTTTGGTCAGCGACGAAGCCCGATTGGAACGGTTAGCGGAGCGCATGGTCATGGCACAGCGAGCACTGAACGACGGCGAGCACGACGATTTGCCGTTGCTTCGCCTCGTGCTTGACCGACTCACGCCGGTGGACGACACCGCCCGAAAGGCACCTCACCTTGCCGAGGCCGAACAGCACTTGGACGAATGAAGCAAAGCTCGTGTTTCAGCGATAAGGCTCGACGCATGTTGGGTCAACAACACCGAGCATGCATCATGCAGGGACGCGCACGACCCACACGGTGGTCAAGCGTCGGGCATCAAGCCAGCGAGGTCGGTGCAGCAGCGTTCACTTCGGGCGACACACCGGTCGCGTACCGCTTGAAGTTCTCGTTGAACATGGTGGCCAACTTGTCGGCCGTGGCGTCGTAGGCGTCGCCGTCGCCCCAGGTGGATTTGGGCTGCAGCACATCGGCTGGGACGCCGGGACAGGAAGTGGGCACATCGAATCCAAACCGTTCGTCCTTCACGTAGGTCACGTCGTTGAGGTCGCCGTCGAGGGCTGCGTTGAGCATGGCGCGCGTGTACTTGATTTTCATGCGGTTGCCCACGCCGTAGGCGCCGCCCGACCAACCGGTGTTGATGAGCCAAGCGGTGGAGCCGTGGGTGTCCATTTTCTCGGAGAGCAGGTCGGCGTACACGCCGGGGTGCATGGGCATGAAGGGTTCACCGAAGCAGGCCGAGAACGTGGCTTGCGGCTCCTTCACACCGATTTCGGTCCCGGCCACCTTTGCCGTGTAGCCGGAGATGAAGTGGTAGGCAGCCTGAGCGGGCGTGAGCCGGGAGATCGGTGGCAGGACACCGAAGGCGTCGCAGGTCAGGAAGATGACATTTTGCGGGTGCCCGCCTTTGGAATCGGCGGTTCGGTTGTCGATGAACTCAATGGGGTACGAACCGCGGGTGTTCTGGGTCTTGCTCGTGTCGTGGAAATCGGGCACACCGTCGGCATCGAGGACGATGTTCTCCAACACCGTGCCGTGCTTACGGGTGGTGGCGAAGATGGCAGGTTCATCCTCCTCAGACAGGTCGATCAGCTTGGCATAGCAACCGCCCTCGAAGTTGAACACGCCGTTGGCACCCCAACCGTGCTCGTCATCGCCGATGAGGGCGCGCTTCGGGTCGGCCGACAGGGTGGTTTTCCCGGTTCCGGAGAGCCCGAAGAAAATGGCTGTGTTGTCACCGTTGGTGTTGGCGGAGCAGTGCATGGGCAGAATGCCCTTCTTGGGAAGGATGAGGTTCATCACCGAGAAGATTGATTTTTTGATCTCACCTGCGTAACGGGTCCCGCCGATGATGACTTCTTTTCGAGCATAGTTCACGATGACAAAGCAGTGGGAGTTGAGGCCGTCGGTTTCGGCGTCCGCCTCGAAGTGGGGCGCGTGAAGCACCGTGAATTCGGGTGCGTGTTGCTCAAGTTGTGCATCGTCGGGTCGAATGAACATGTTGCGAGCGAAGGTGTTGTGCCAGGCGTTGTGATTGACCACACGGATGGGCAACGCTTCGCTGAAATCGGCACCGCAGTAGAGGTCTTGAACGAACAGGGCGGGTTGCTGGCCGAGGAAATCTACCACTTTGGCTCGCATGCGCTCGAAGGTGGCTTCGTCGGTGGAGACGTTGACATCGCCCCAGTTGATGTCGCTTGAAACGCTGGGTTCGTCAACGATGTACTTGTCGTTGGGCGAACGACCCGTGCGTTCGCCTGTTTCGGTCACGAGCGCACCGTGGGCGCTGAGCACGCCTTCACCACGCTCCACCGCCATGGCGATGAGGTCGGTGGTTTCGAGGTTCCAATGGACGTCCCCAGAGGGGTTCAGTCCATGGTCGGAGAGGTCGCCGGATTGCTTGCCGAAGTGGCTGCCCATGCCGGCCGTTTCCGCCGCCCCTCTTTGTCCCTTTTGGCTCGTTCACAAGCATGCTGGTCCGGTTCGTCGTGAAGCCATCAGGTCCGTCGGGCGCCGCATTGTTGGTAAAGGCCGTTACGCGGCAGAATCTGTGTTTTGGCCGTTGCCCGTCGGTCAACTTCAAGACGCCACCGAAACGACCGAAGGCCATGGACGGGGGGCCAATCGAGGGGACCCCGGCGCCAGACGATGACGATGTGTTGCGGGCCAAGGCGTTCGGAAGGGCGCGCGGCATGAACCTTGAAGCGTTCATGGTGGACGATGCCGCTGCGACGGGCGAGGTTGCTGCGGATGCTGAAGGTTCGACCGCTGAAGGTGAGGCTTCATCCCGTTCTGCGGTGACCAACGATGAACCTCAGCGGGACGCAGCGGTCGGTGACATGGCCGACTTGTTCAGCCTCGAAGCACCCGTTGACGACGGCCAGCGAACGCCCGAGGACCTTGGTTTGGTCGAAGCCGAACAGCACCTCAGCCGCGGCCTCATGGTCGCCATGGTGCTGGTGTGGACCGCCATCGGTGCCGTGGTGGGCACCGTGTTGCCCGAGGCGGTCAGCGCCATTGGTCTCGTCATCATGGCCGCCGTGGGCTTGGCGCTGGGCCAGCGCTGGATTCAACGCCCGTCGATGCACCTGCTGGGCGTCACCTGGGTCATCATTGCGATGAAGTTGCTGTACGGCCTGGCCCTTGACGCATGGCGCTGGGGTTGGTTCGACGCTTCACCCCTCGGTGCGGGTGAGACCCTCGGGCTTGCGCTCTTGGGACTGGTCGGGTTCAACGTCGTTCTGGCGTTCCACCACGACGAGGACGCCATCGCTGCTCAATCGGCGTTGGTGTTGTTCGCTGTTGGCAGCGGTGCTGGAGCGGTGTACGGGGAGATGGGCGTGGCCGTCGTGCTGGTGCTCGCCATGGCGTTGATGCACGGCCTTGCGATCGCCCGTTCGTCGGGAAACTTGGCCAGCTTGGGCATTTCCATCTCGTACCTCTGGGTTGGCGTCCACGCGCTGTCCGACGGTTGGACGGTGTTTTCGCTCACGCTGTTGCCCCTTGAAGATCGGTTCACGTTGTTTTTGTTGCTCGCTGCGGTCACCACCGCCAACGCTGCCATGGCTGCTCGGTTCGTGGACAAACCCAACTGGTTGAGTCAGGCGGTCAACGCTGTTGGACTCGGGCAACCGGGGCTCTGGGCCGTCTCCGTGTCGTTGGGTATGGTGGGTGCGTTGATGGTCATCGCTGCGCATCGGGCCGACACGGGGTACGCGCTGGCTCAATTGTCGATGCTCGCCTTGGCGTTCGTGGCGTCCTACCTGTCGGTTCGCGGCGTGAGTTGGCCGTCCATGGCGCCCTTCATCCTCGTCCCGGCGCCCGTGCTGTTGACGGGATTGGCGCTGCTGGCGAGCGGCCAATTCACCGTGGATTGGCCGTGGGCGCTGTCCGATTATGCCGTGTTTGCCACCGGGGCCGTGGCGGTGGTCACGGGGTTGTTGCTGCGTCACCAAACCGATGTGTCCGACCACGTGTTGTGGTTGGGTGCCCTTGTGGTCGTGATCTTGCTCACCTTGCTCATTCCTGCCGACGATGCTGGCACAAGTGCTCGGCTGCTCTTGGTCACGCAGGGCGCGGTGTGGTTGGGCTTGGGGGCATTGGCGGTGCAACGGCGTTCACCCAGCATGGCGGGCGTCGCGGTGCTGGCCCCGCTCGCTTGGCTGCTCGTCTTTGCCACGGATGTGGAGTCGAGATTGGTCAACGCCGATGTGCTCCCCATTTCACTTGGCTCGACCGATGTGGGGGTGTGGATGACCCTGTTGATGTTCCAACAGGTGGGGGTGAACCGGGCGCTCGGCTCGGCGCACCTGAACCTGGCCGGACGATTTGGAGGTTTTTCGGAGATCAGTGCCCGTTTACGCGACGGGGCTTCGTTGAACCTCTGGAACCTTGGCTTCGTGCTCGCCACCGTGACGTTCTATGGCATGGCCCGACCCGATGGTTTGACCGCACCGTGGCTCTTGGCCGGGATGGGCGTGCTGCTCATCGCCCACGGTACCATGGTGTGGACCGAGGTTCATGCCGGTCGTTCCCGTCCCCTGTTCATCGTGTGGTGCCTCGCTGCCGTTGCACTGGCCTGGCGGTTCGGTGATGAGGCCAGCTGGGCGTTTTTGCTGCTGACAGGGGGCTTCATGCTGCTCCAGGCCGAAGTTCGCCTTCATGTTCGGGAGGTTGAGCAGCGGCCTCACGACCCGGTTGGGCGCATGCTCACGGCGATGCTGGCTGCGTTGACCGCCTTGCTGCTGGTGGTGGGATTGGACCCAACGCGCACCGCCTCACTGGTCGGTCAAGGATGGATGTCCAATGCCCTCAACGCTTGGGCTTTGGTGGCCGCTTCGGGTGTGCTGTTGGCTGTCTATCTCTGGCGCTTGCCGTCGACGGAACGTCTTCTTCCCCCCACGGTGGGTGCGGTGTCAATCATTCTTGCCGTGGCCATGGTTGGACAGACGCTGGACAACTCAGGCATTCTCTTCGTCGGGCTTGGCATGTTCGTCTGCGTTGGGGCGTATTTGGCGTTCCAAGGCGACGTGCGCTCGGGGTTGAAAGCGGTGGCGAGCCGGGACGCTCGCGAGGCTGCGTTCAACGAGAAGCGGGCCAACATGGAGGCATGGATGGCCACGTCCTCGTCCTCCGATGGCCAAACGGAAGTGGCGCTGAAGCGGGTGGACGCGCAATTGTTGGCGCTTGCTGAAACGCAACGCCGCCGTTCCAAACGTCAATCCGTGAGCGACCAGAACGACTTGATCGTTGGCGATATTCACTACCGTCCTGTCGTGATGCTCTTGTTCCTTGGCGTGACCGCTGTTGTTGGTGCCTGGACGGCCTACGCCACGGCACTTGGCTGGGCGACACTGGTGTTCAGTACGGCGTTCTTCGTGGTGCTGGTCGGGTTGTCCAAAGCCCGAGCGAACGCCATCGGCCTGCGCCTTCCCGACGCGTTTGGGGTTGAGTTGCCGATTGCGGTGGCGATGGGGTCGTTGACGTTGATTCATGTCGCAGGACGGATGACTGTTGGCGTGCTTGACGGCAGCGATGCCACCCACCAGCTCGTGCTGGTGCTCGGTTTGGTCGGGCTGGCCTGGTTGGGCTTGTTCGGTCGCAACGACCTCGGTCTGCGTTTGCCGAGTGCACTCGAGGCCGTGCTGGGTCTGTTGGTCATCGACCGCCTCATCACCGTGCTCATCGGCGGCGAAGTGCCCCTGCCGCTCGTCACCGACCCGTTCAACGGCTCGTTCCTGTCGTGGAGCCTCCCGATTTGGGGCACCGAGGCCGTGCTGGTGGGCATGGTGCTGGTGTTCGATTGGGTTGAGCGTGAACGTTTGCGGCGCGAACTGGACGACCATCGCGGTGCTTTGGGCAGAAGCGCGTGGTTAGGAAGCGCTGTGGTCCTCTCGGTCGGCCTGGCCGGCGTCTTGGCCGTCATCTTCGGTTTCCTGCGGGCGCGGGCTTGGCAGCAACCGGCCGTGGTGCTGGTGGGGCTGCTGGCGTTGCCGTTCCTCGTTCAAAGCTGGCAGGTGTGGGCGCTGGTACCGCTGGGGCTCAACATCGCACCTGCCGAAGCGGCGCTGGTGTTGGGCGTGGGCTGTGCGGTGTGGTCTGCGTGGTTGGTGCAGACCGACCGTGGCTTGTGGTTGGCCAGCGGGCTGTGGGCCATGCACCTGCTCGCCTACGGGGCCGGGCTCACGATGGGTTCGCTGTTCGTGTTGACCTTGGTCGGCATCATGGCTTCGGCCACGGCGTGGATCGCCGGGTTGCTCACCCTCCGCACGTCGTGGCGGGTGATTGGAGCGACCGACCTTGCCGTCGGATGGCTGTTCGCAGCGGTGCTCTTCGTGACCGGCGCATCGGCCACCGCCTTGCTGGTGATGTTGGTGGCCTCCGCCGTTCTGTTGTTTGCCGTGACGCTCCTGACCCAATCGCGCCAGGGCCTCTTGGCCGAAGCTTGATTCGCCTTTGCGGGTAGGCTATGACAAAGCCCACTGCGAGCCCTTCGATTTGTCAATACCTAAGCAATGGGTATTCGGATAGACCCTCTGAACCCATCCGAAAGCGATTACGCTGGGGATTGATTTAACACCTCACAGACATTGAAGTACAATATGCGAAAAGACCAGATTTTTGTATTGATGCTTGTTGTTTTATTGCCCCTAACTGGATGTTTTGATGGCGGTGGAATCGGTGATGTTGATGCACAAGAAACCGATGAAACTGACCACAGCATAGAGATTGAAACAGACTACTACACCATCCATCTAGAAGCAAGTGAGGACTACGTTCACTCTCTGAATAATTCCATGCTCAAAATTGAAACTGTATTCCAATATTCTAGCGGAAGTCCTAATCTTAGGAATATGAACGGAGGCAGCATTGACATTGCATGTTCCTTAAGCGGTTCATTTTCTGTATATGCCGAAGCAGGTGACATCATTCCGACAATACCTAACGAAACCTGCGACATAACATTCAATGGAAGAAACGATGGAAAATTGATCTTCATTCTCAGTGAACACAATGGTGATGTTCTGTACTAATCAGAGGGTACCCTCTGCTGGAGTTCATCGCAACATCAAGTGAGCGCATCCATGAGGTCGTTGTGAAGTGAATTGAGCAAGGCTTGGAAGGGCTTGGGTTCGAGGCCAGGAGACAGGCGCAGGGACAGGCTGGTCTTCGCTTGCGTGCCGCTGTTGCGAACACCCAGTGACACCGTTCCTTCGGCGTTCATTCCTTGCACCAGCAGAAGGTTGTCTTCGCCTTCCACGGTTCTGGCTTCGGCTTCGAAACCGCCGTCCCTCATCCATGCAAGCGTTTGTTCCTTGGTGGCGTTGAACAGGGCGTTGTCGGCCTGCCATCGTTCACGGTGGGCGTCCTTCACGCTGACGCGGGATTTCCATCCGCGAAGGAAGGCTCGGTTAGAGGGTCGGTGAAGGGAGCACAAAAGGGCGCACAGGGTGGCAGCACCGTCGCCCACCAATGCCCACGTGCCGTCCCGGTTGGGGTGCGGGCTCGCCATGACCACGTGACCGGAGTCCTCCACGCCAAGGAGCGCGGCAGCTCGGGGGCCTTCCACCACCCGCCTTCCGTGGGTCGCAAGCACATGGACAACCACCGATCGCCCACGCCGGTTTCGTGCGTGACCGTTCCCGAATGGAGCGATTGGACGTGCCCCATCAGCGCCACATCGGATTCAATGCTGGCGGCGAAGGTCCAGGGCCGGTCCACCGAACCTGCGCCCAGCAGGGCAGCGGCCATGGCGTCGCCGTCGACGACCTTGAAGCCGGTGTCGGTCGATTCGATGACCAAGCAGCGGTCGCCGTCACCGTCCAGCGCCGCACCCATCCACCGCCCTGCCGGAGCGGGTTGCAACCTGCTCACAAGGGCGTGATCGGATGCTGCGGCTTCCTCAAACGTCCAGGTTTGGGTTGGGGAAAGGTCGCCTGCACCGCATCGGTCGTTGAGCGCTGCGGCCGAGGAACTGACCTCCTGCGCGTTGAGGCCTTGCTCGTTCAGGAACGCCGCCAACCAGGTGGAGGCGAAGCCTTTGGCGCCGTCGATGAGAAACGGGCGTTGGAGGCGTGACGAACCGGCGTTGAACCCACCAAACGCCGCCTCAAACGTCGTCCAGCGCCGTTTTATGAGCGCAGGATGATGCGCAGCGGGCCAGTCGGTGTGGGATGCGTTCGGTTGCGATGCCGCCAAACGAAGGTCCTCGTCGACCTCACGGTCTTCCTGTGACAAGCCCCACACCGCTGAACTCACATCCCGCTCGAAGGGACGGGTGGATTTGTAGCCGTGACCATCAAACACTTTCACGCCCGAATCGGTCACTGGGTTGTGACTGGCGGTGATCATGCACCCCATGCGGGCGTCAAAAGCCAGCGTGGCGGCGTGCAAGGTTGGCGTGGCGCACAACCCGATGTGCACCACCGTGGCTCCGTTTAGGCGCAAACCAAGCGTGAGCGCTCGGGCCAGGGTGGCGTTCGCCGGTCGGTCGTCCCAACCGATGACGACGGTCGAGCCCTCACCGGCCAACAGCGGCATCGTGGCGCCAAGTGCCTCGCCGAGCACGCGTACCAGGGCGGGTGTGAGCGTTCGTTCTTCCGCCAGCAGCCGAACGGCTTCTTCCTCGTCGACTTCAGCCAGGCTGACCTGCCCTCGAATGCCGTCCGTTCCGAACAAATTCTCGCTCACGGTCATCCCTCAACGGTGCTGAACGTTGTCGCCGTGGACGCCGGTGACGGTCACGTTGGGCCACACGACGTTGTTGCGTCCCAACACAACACCGGGATTGGTGACACTGTTGCAGCCCAACGCACACCCTTCACCCAACACGGCTCCGAATTTTCGAAACCCGCACCCCCTTCGTTCGCCGTTGATGCGGAGGTGAACCTCACCACCGTCGTTGCGCAGGTTGCTGAGTTTGGTCCCTGCACCGAGGTTGACGCCCTTGCCGAGGATGGAGTCGCCGACGTAATTGAAATGTGGAGCCTTGGCCCCTGGCAGCAGGATGGAGTGCTTCACTTCGGTGGCGTGACCGACCACGGCATCGGCGCAAATCCACGAATGTTCGCGTACGTAGGCACCGCTGCGAACCACGGCCCTTGGACCGATGTAGCACGGGCCGATCAGGTACGCGCCCTCTTCCACGGTGGCCGATTCGTGCACCATCACGCTTTCACCTCGGTGGAAGAACCCCTCGAGCGGCGCTCCGTCTTCAACCGCCAAGGTCGCCATCTGCGCCTTCAGGTTGCGCTCAAAGCTCGGGTCGAGCAAACACCACGCCGGGCGGTCGCTTGGGAACATCGGGAGAGCCCCGTCTTCTGAACCCGTGAACGACGGGAAAAGGGCCGAGGCGACCGTGCTGTCGGGCCAGTCCATGAGGTGGCCAACCCATGCCGGAGCATGAAGGTGATGCTGCTCAGGCGGTGGCGTGGTAGATGCGCTTGCCGGTGGCGTTGCAGAGGTCGAAGTTGATCCGGTGGGACAGGTGACGGGGAATGAACAGCCCGATTTTGCGGGTGGTCAGACCGTGGTTCCTCATCTTGCGTTCGTTCGACAGGTGGGAGACGATGTCCGCCGCCGACACCCCTGGCGTGGTGCTCACGTAGTCCACGATTTCCGTCTTGAGTCGTTCAAGACGAGCTTGCTTTTGCGATCCTTTTCCGCGCATGTTTACCTCATGATTACTACGACGCCAAACGGCATAAAGGGGGTCCGGGAAGCCCCGGGGGTCCCATGAATATGGCCAGCGATTCCACCATTGTTCATTCTCAGCACCGCATGGGCCATTGCCGCTGAAGGTTAATCGCTGGAGCAGCGTTCTTTGAGGTGCGGACGGACACCGTGCTCGGGGTCCATGATCACTAAACGGCCCAGGTTGGGGGTGTTGCACGGGCCGTGGTGAATCAAGGGGGCGCGCACGGTGTCGATGTCAGCGTTCATTCGGCCGCGACGCTCAACAGCATCGGCGGAGGCATTCAGCCGTGCATCGTTGCGATGAAATTTGGAAAACGCCACGCGTTGCGGCACGGTGATCGACGGGCTGAAGACGGCTTGGCCGTCGAGCAACAGGTTGGCATGTAGCCATGTTGTCGCCTTGTGCAAGAGAGCATCCCAAACGGCCTCCAGCGGTGCCCGGACATCGGTCACCAGCGCCTGAAGTTGCCCGGTCATGAACGGCATGTTGCCCGTGTTGTCCGTGCCGAGGTCGATGCAGACCACATCGCCAACTCCTTGCACGGTGTGACAGCGTTGTATGTTGAGCGGACGGCCGTTGAGTGTCACACTGTTGAGCGGCACATGGGGCGCATCAAGGACCACACCGCTGTTCAAGACGTCCGCCATCATTTCATGGTCTTGATGGGCGTTGAAGGGCGTGGTGCCGTCCACACCGATGCGTTCTCTGAGTTCGTGTTCCAGGGCGGTTTTCCCTGCCAACAACACCGTTTGGAGAACTTCGGAATAGGAGAGGTGGCGCTCAACGCGCCAGCGACGACCGTAGACGATTTCTTTGCTCCGCTCGGGTTGGTAATTGTCAGGGCCCACCACCCCGAGCACGATGTGGGGCAACCCGTCGATGTCTTCGATGAACAGCAACAGCGGATCGGGAAGGGTGATGCGGGCGCAGAAGCGCTGCACGTCCCTTTCGGTGAGGTTGAAGGAACGAAATTGAGCGGGTGTTCGTTTGACGCCGGCCTTGACCGTGATGACCGGTGAACCCGGCAACGCAGCATCCCCCTTTGGTAGGTTGGTGAGGTGGTTCTCGGCACGTTGGAGCGGCGTCAACCGACCATCCAAACCGAGGGTCATGATGTTACATTCCGCTGACTGAAACTTAAGCGTTCGTTTTTGTCACCGCGGGGCGTTCGTTGCACTGCGCCGCTGTTTCTTGAGTGTTCGTGGTTCAAGGTCACGCTCAGGTGGCGGGCGATGGAGGATTCGAACCCCCGTCTCCGGCTCCGAAGGCCGGAAGGATATCCAGACTACCCTAATCGCCCGTGTTTCCCCCGAGTCGCCCCCCCTTCTTGAAGAAGGCGGGTCGTTTGGGTCGGTTCATGGTGCGGTCCCTTCCCTGTGTGCCGATGGGTTGTTCGGCGTGCTGCCGGGAGACGACGATGCCCATCACGCGCGCTGAAGCTGCCCGTCTTGCACGGCGAACCGGCATGGCCGTTGACGATTTTTCGGTGAACAACGACGGGGTGCGCACCCTGCTCAATAACGCTCACACCCGGGCGTGCGTGTTTCTGCTGACGGACACGGCCGATCTCAACGGCGAGGGCATGTGTTCGGTGTACGACATCCGTCCAAAGGGTTGCCAGACCTACCCCTACGTGCTCAACGACCGCGATGAGGCGGTGTTGGACGAGGGGTGCCCCCATCGGGATGCGTTCGATGCCCCTGCTGATGACGTGGCGACGACCTTGCTCAACCTTGAGGAGCGCATCGTGCGAGAAGGATCAGCCGACTGAGACTCCGGTGAACCCGCTCAACATGGGCATGCTCGGGCTGCCAGCCCTCCCGACGAATCAGGTCGAGAAGTTCCGACCAACCGCCGTGCAAGGGCTGCACGGGTTCGTCGAACGCCACGTCGCGGTTCAGCCGTTCGCCCATCGGCTCAACGGGCACGATGAGCACAAATGCACCGTCTGGCTTGGCCGCCCGCCGTGCGCTGGCGAGGGTGTTGGACAACAGCGGCATGGCGCCCTGTGTGCCGTGGGAATTTCGACCGTAGGGCGGGTCAAGCACGAACCCGGCCACTTCACCGTGCCACTCCTCGGGCAACGCATCTTCGATGCGCGTGGCATCGCCACGACGAATGCTCGCGTTGGCGGGCACTTGCCCGTCGTGCGCCCACGCTAAGTTGGCGGTGGCCCCGGCCACCATTTCGGAATGGATGTCCAAACCGAGAACGGATCGGCCCGACAGGGAGGCTTCGATGACAAAGCCCCCGGTTCCCGTCATCGGGTCCACCATGGGCCCGCGGCCCACGGGGCCACCGGCGAGGTTCACCACCAACCGGGCGAGTTTGGGGTCCAAACTGACGGGTTTGAAGAACGGGCGTTGCGTTGCTTGGCGGGCACGGTGCTCGAACGGTGCGGGCCCATCGCCCTCCATCCAACCGAAGGCCAGGGTCCCGGTCGGGCCGTCTGCCACCAGGCCGAGCACGTGCTGAGCGTCGTGCAGGTCCACCGACCAGCCTCGCGCCACCATCAAGCCACCCATGGACGCTGCAAGCGCACCGGTCGAAACGCCGGGAATGCGTTGGTCTTGCCGCCATGCTTGGACACGGGCCGTCCCGTCCACCGGGTATCGGTCGAGGTACGCGGCCACGGCGTCCAGCAACGGCTGTGCATCACCCGACCACGCCACGGTTTCAGCGTGGACCAAGAACGCCTGCAGGCCAGCGGCCACGGCCAACGCTCCCGCGCGCTCCGTGGCTGTGCTTTGGTCCACCCGAACCCATCGCGGGCAGGCCGTGGCCGTCAGCACGGCGTCGGGCAACAAGGCGCTCAACTCGGCGGATGCCAACGCCGGGTGCCACCCGCGCAGGCACGCCAAAGCATCGCTCATGGTGGCCGGTACGGCGTTGGCTTCTTCATGCGTTCGCAGGCGAACCGCTACATACGGTGACTTGGGGTTCGGTTCATGGGCTGCAATCTGAAGGACATCGCTCCCAAGGAAACCACGAACCTGAAGGCCTTGTCCGGCAAACGGGTGGGCATCGATGCGTTCCTGACCGCGTTCCAATTTCTCACCACCCTGCGGGACCGCTCACCGCAAGGCGACGGCATGCCGCTTCGCGACGAGAACGGTAACCCGGTGTCGCACCTCATGGGTTTTCTCCATCGGACGGCCACGTTGCTGGAGCACGGCATCCATCCCGTTTACGTCTTTGATGGTACCTCGCCCGAACTGAAAGCGGACGAAATGGCGGCTCGGCGTGAACGACGGTTGGAAGCAGAAGCCGTGCACAAAGAAGCACTGGAAGCCGGCGACTTCGCACTGGCACAAAAAATGGCGGCACGCATCATGCACTACTCTCCTCAAATGGTCGAGGAAACCCAACGGCTCCTCGACCTGATGGGCGTGCCGTGGGTCACGGCTGCCGCAGAAGGGGAAGCCCAAGCGGCGGTGATGGCGGCCAAAGGGCAGTTGGACGTGGTGGCGACTCAGGATTGGGATGCACTGCTCTACGGTGCGCCCGTGCTGGTGCGCAACATGATGGACGACGGGACGAAGCGCTACGGTCGGGTGATCCATGCCGAATCGATCGATCTCCAAGGCATGCTGGAGGCCAACGAAGTGAGCCGAGAACAACTCGTTGACTTGGCGATCATGATCGGCACCGATTATCACCCCGGCGTGAAAGGCATCGGGCCAAAGACCGGCCTCAAACTCATCAAGCAACACGGGACGATCGAGGCGGTGTGCGAAGCCAAAGGGAAAGACGTCCCCGAGCGTTTGGACGAAATCCGTGAGATCTTCCTCAACCACCCGGCGGTGGACGTGGCTGACGACGACCTTCGGCCCGGACAGGTGGACCGCAAGGGACTGGTTCAATTCCTTCAGGTCGAGCGCGGGTTCAGCCAGCGTCGCATGGACCAGGCGTTTGAGAAACTCAAGGAAGGCGGTGTGCTTCGAGAGGGCGGTCAAACGTCCTTGTTTTCTTTTGATGCGTGAAGGCGAAGGGGGCTGGTCAGCACCCGCACGCCTTTGTGTTCGTGCACGGAACCGCGAGCCAGCGATTGAGGATCGTTGAGGGCTTCCGACACCGAATTCACCGGTGCGCAGGGCACACCGAAGAGTGCGTTCTCCAACTCGGCTCGGTTCATCCGATGCACGGCTTGTTGGACAACCGCCTCGACATCTTCGCGGCAGCGGATGCGTTCGGCGTTGTCCCTCCAAGCATCGGGCACGTCCAACGCCAAGGCGGCCACCAGCTTGTGCCACTGGCCTTCCGAGCCCACGCCGATGGCGAACCAGCCGTCCTTGGCTTCGAAGGCGCGATACGGCACAAGGTTGGGGTGGGCGCTGCCCATTCGCGTTGGCTCGTGGCCGGCCAGCGCGTTGTGCGCTTGGTTGACCAAGGCCGCCACAGCCGTGTCCCACAGGGAGATGTCGATGCGAGCACCTTGGCCGGTCTGTTCGCGCCGATAGAGGGCGGCCAGGATGGCGCTCACGGCGTTCATGCCGGTCATCACGTCAATCCACGCCACGCCCACTTTGGCGGGCGGACCGTCGGGTTCGCCGGTGATCGCCATGATGCCGCTTCGGGCTTGCATCGTCAAGTCGAATGCCGGCTCGTCGCGTCGCGGCCCATCTTGGCCGTACCCCGAAATGCTGCACACGATGGTGTCCTCGGGGAGTTTGCCCACAAGCCGCTCCAACGTGCCGGGTTTGAAATTCTCAATCACCACGTCTGCGTAGGCGATGAGGGAGACGAGGCGCTCCCGCTCGGCTTTGATGTCGATTGCCTCGATGCGTTTGCCGCGGTTGCACGACAAAAAGTACGATGCCACTTCGTCGCCATCGAAACCCCCCTGGAAAGGCGGTCCCCACGCACGGGTGTCGTCGCCCCACGGGGCCTCGAGTTTGAGAACCTCGGCCCCGAGATCGCTCAAGCTCTGCGCTGCATGAGGGCCTGCGAGAATCCTGGACAAGTCGAGGACTCGAACGCCTTCAAGCGGAGTGAGCATGGCTGTCGCTCATGCCGTCAACAATTGAATCTGTTGGCCCTCAGTGGGCCGCTGGATCGACCGTTGAACTTCAGGCGTTCTTGTCGTTCTGCACCTTGACGCGAACGTCTTGGGCAGCGGCCTTGGCAGCCTGCATGGCCTTGCGGACACGGGTGCCTGCGGCGCTGTTGCCCTTGTCGTGCTTTGCAGCGTCGACAAGTGCGGCGGTCAAATCATCAATCATCTTCTGAACCATAGCCTCAACGGACATGTTTCGTGGCTCGGAAAGTCGGTTCTAAACCCTTGCGATGGCTTTCCCTCCTCCTTTGTCCGCATGTGCAACCGCACTGACCGACGGCGGGCGGCTGCGCACAACGGTTTCACCGTCAACTTACCTTCAACCAGAAGAGGCACATCGGTGCGCTTCAGCGAGGGATTGAAAACCTCCCCAACGGACCGGTGGACGAGGGGGGCTTCCAATCGGTTTCAATCCAAGGTCCACATCACCCGACCCAGACCCGGTGGCCACGCAGGAGTGGCGCGATTCCATCCGTGCGGTGGAGCGTGCTCACGGACCGGAGGAAGCCCGTCGGTTGTTGCTGGAAACCGTGGCAGCCGCCAACGACGCCGGCGTCGACGTGGACGTTGTCAACACCGCTTACATGAACACCGTTCACCCCGACGACCAAGGTGCTTACCCTGGCAATTTGGCTCTGGAACAGCGTCTTCACGGCATCGTTCGATGGAACGCCATGATGATGGTGACCCGGGCCAACAAACGCTTCGACGGCATTGGCGGCCACATTTCCACCTACGCCTCCACATCCCACGCTTGGGAACTGGGGTTCAACCACTTCTTCCGTGGCAAGGATGGCGACGGTTCGGGGGACCACCTCTACTGGCAGGGCCACGCTTCGCCGGGCGTGTACGCTCGAGCGTGGATGGAAGGTCGGCTCTCCCTTGAGCAGGTTGAAGCCTTCCGCCGCGAAACCGGTGGGCAGGGCCTTTCGTCCTACCCACACCCGCGCCTGATGCCCGAATTCTGGGAGTTCCCCACCGTCAGCATGGGCCTCGGCGCCATGACGGCGATCCACCAAGCCCGCTTCAACCGCTACCTTGAGGATCGCGGTCTGGTCAGCACCACGTCCTCCCGCGTGTGGTACACCATGGGCGACGGCGAGTCCGATGAACCCGAGTCCCTGTCCCAATTGTCCTTGGCGGGCCGGGAGGGCCTCGACAACATCGTCATGACGATGAACTGCAACCTTCAGCGGCTCGACGGTCCCGTTCGTGGAAATTCAAAAATCGTTCAGGAACTCGAAGGACGGTACCGCGGCGCAGGCTGGAACGTCATCAAGGTCCTCTGGGGTTCATCGTGGGACGGATTGTTCGACAGGGACACCACCGGTGCCTTGGCCGCTCGCCTCGAAGCCCTCGTCGACGGCGACGAGCAGCGCATCTTCACCGCTGACGGCGCCACCATCCGCAAGGAACTCTTCAACACCGATGCGTTGGCCTCACTGGTCGCCGATTGGAGCGACGACGACCTTGAAGCGCTGTGCGCCGACCTCGGCGGTCACGACTTTGTCAAACTCCACGCCGCCTACGCTCAAGCCACGGCCCACAAAGGCCAGCCCACCGTCGTCATCATTCGCACCATCAAGGGCTACGGGTTGGGTCCAGCCTTCGCCGGTCGCAACACGACGCACCAGAAGAAAAAGGCGGACATGGAAACGATGCAGTACATGCGCACCGACCTGAACCTCCCGTTCACCGACGAGCAGCTCGAGGGCTACCCCTACGTGCTGCCCGAGGAAGTGCCGGCGCTGGCCGATTACGCCAAAGCACGTCGTCAAGCGCTCGGGGGGCCGGTGCCCAAGCGGACGGTGCCCAGTGAAGCCATTGACATGCCCGACCCCAGCGCTTACGCCGAATTTGACGACGGGACCAAAGGCAACATGGAGGTTTCGACCACGATGGCCTTCGTTCGGGTGCTCAGGGCGTTGATGAAGGACAAGGCCTTCGGTCAGCGGGTCGTCCCCATCATCCCCGACGAAGCCCGCACCTTCGGTATGGACCCGCTGTTCTCCGAGTTCGGCATATACCACCCTGAAGGCCAACTCTACAAACCCGTGGACCACAAGGTGCTGATGAAGTACAAGGAATCCGCCAAGGGTCAGCTGTTTGAGGAAGGCATCAACGAAGCCGGGGCAACGTCCACGTTCATCGCAGCGGCCACGTCCTACGCCACCCACCTCTACCCGACGGTGCCTTTCTACACGTTCTACTCCATGTTCGGCTTCCAGCGCGTGGCGGACCTCATCTGGTCGGCCGCCGACCAGCGAGCCCGTGGATTCCTGATGGGGGCGACCTCTGGGCGAACCACGCTCAACGGCGAGGGACTTCAGCACCAGGACGGTCACTCCTTGCTGATGGCGCACACCAATCCAGCGGTTCGCGCATGGGATCCAGCGTTTGCCTACGAATTGGCGACCATTGTACGCCACGGCATCGAGGAAATGCACGTGCAGAACAAGGACGTCCTCCACTACATCGCCATCTACAACGAGAATTACCCCATGCCCCCCAAACCAGAGGGCGTGGACGAGGGCATTGTCCGCGGCATGTACCTGCTGAGAGGTGCGCCGAAAGGCGATGGCCCCATCGTTCGCTTGCTGGGCTCCGGTCCAATCATGATGCAGGTGTTGCAAGCGGTGGAGCAACTCGAGACCTACGGCGTGCGGTGCGAGATTTACTCGGTCACCTCCTACAACGAACTCCGGCGCGAAGGGTTGGCCTGCGACCGAACCAATCGCCTCAACCCCACGCAAGCCAAGGTGCAACCGTGGGTCGAAATCATGCTTGCAGAAGACCTGCCAACGGTGGCGGTTTCCGACAACATGGCCGCCGTGCCCGACATGATTCGCCAATGGGTCACTGGGGCCTACACCGTGTTGGGCACGGACGGCTTCGGTCGCTCCGACACGCGAGAAGCGTTGCGTCGGTTCTACGAAATCGATGCTGCTGCCATCACGTTGGCGTCCTTGTCTTCGCTGGTGCGTTCTGCTGACCTTGATGCAGAGGTCTACGAGCGCGCCGTGAGCGAGTTGGGTGTGACCAACGAGCGCGTGGATTTGACCGAGTGATGGGCACCAACGCTCGCTTTTTGTCACGCTTTTGCACAGGTTGCACCTTCAGTGGCCCACGCTACGGGTTGTGCAGGCGGTTGGACACCGGCACGCTCAGGCTTTGAGCTCGGTCACCAACGTTTCACTCAAGTCCCACAAGCGGTCCTGGGTGGCCTCGTCGTGAGAAACGGGGTTGGCTGAACGGTACGGCCAACCGCCGCGGACACCGTCGCTGTGCTTGATGCCGGTTTGGGCGTGGTACACGCCGGTCGGCTCCACCAGAAGGATGCTGCAGGTTGCCTCCGCATACGGGCGGTGTCGCGTGCCTTTGGGAACGACCAGCATTTCGCCGGTCTCCAAGGTCACGGTTTGGTCCTCGAATTCAATGCACAAGGTGCCGTCCACCACGATGAACACCTCGTCGGTGTCACCGTGTTCGTGCCAGACAAAGGAACCCTCCACTTTGGCCAATTTAAAGTGGACATCGTTCATCTGCGCCACGATTTTTGGGGCCCACCGGTCGTCAAACAACCCAAGCTTCTCAGCGAAGTTCACCTTCTCCATGACCGGCAGGTGGACGTCACTGAACTTAGCGATGGTGCCGGGGCAACGGGGGTGTCCAGGTGCCGTTGTTTCGTGCGAAGTCCAGCACGTGCACGTACGCCGTCACCAGGTTGGCATCGGGTTGGGCGATCGAATCCACCTCCTCGACCTTCAGCGGGCGCGGCAAACGCCGCCATGCCCGACGTGCGACCACCGACAGCGGGAAGCGGAACAAGGCTGGACCGTTGGCCGGCAGGCCCCACGTCGTGAACCACGGTCGTTCCATCACGCCCGCTTGTTCCATCGCTGCCGTGACCGAGTTCCAACCCTCGCCGTTGGTTTTGCTGCGAACGAGCCACGAGGGGTTGACCGAGCTGTCCACGGTGAACCCGTGCTTGGCCAATCCTTCGGCCATCCAGCCGGCGACGTAGCCGGCCGGTGCGCGGAACCAAGGTTGGACATGGTCTTCCGCGCATGCAGCGAGGTGCGCTTGGGCTCGGGTCAACATGGCCTCAAACCCAGGTTTGTCTTCGCCCCAGGCCGACCATGACCGGTGGGTGTGGCCGTGGCAGCCGACCGTGATGCGGTTGCCGTACGTTTGCAATGTTTCCTTGAACATCGGTAAGAACGCCGGGTCCTCCAGCAGGTCGGTGATGAGGAACACCGTGACGGCGTGGTCGTGGGTGGCCATCCAACGGTGAAAACCGGTCCACCCTTGTTTGAAACGGTCCGATATTCGAGCCGAGGGACCGTCGAACGGTTGGGTGCTGCGGGTGGGGTGCCCCTGATGCACCGGGAGGTGGCGCAGGTCGTCGGTGTCAACCGTCAACCACGTTCTCACGCTGCGTCGCCTCGGCCGAGATCGATGAGGTGCAGGGCGTGCGGGACCGTTCGCCCCTTGAATTCGATGCCGATGAACTCCTCCATCCGCTCGCCGTTCCAGCGTTCGCAAATGGAGCGAGCCGTGGCGAGGCCCGCTTCGTTGTGCGGGTGCACCACGATTTCCACGGTGCACGGCCGGTTGCGCTGTTCCAACCACTCAAAAATCGCGTTCACGCACGAGGAAGCCAAGCCCTGACGGCGGTGCGTCTTGCGAACCCAGTAGCCCAGGTTGTAATCGGCGTGGAGGGACTGCAACTCATCGCCCAAGCCGACCAGTCCGCAAAAGGTGGCCTCTTCACCGTCGTGAATGGACCAAAAATGGAGTTGGTCGGTCCCGTCTTGGGCTTCAATGTCGTAGATCATGTCGCGCAGTTGACGGCGGACATCCTCGTTCGCTTCCAACCAGGGCAGCGCCGTGTGCGCCGCTTCCGTGTCCTCGTGGTAGGCTTCCACCATGCTGGAAACGACGTGTTTCTTGACGGGTTGCAGGACGATGTGGTCGTTGACCGCCAGTGCGGGGGTCGTCGTCATCATGCTCACCTATGCGGGGACTTGAGCCCTTGCCTGTTCAACGTGTGGGTTGTTGCCGAAGAGATGAGCGGCCATGTTCACGGTCCATTCAGCGTGCTGTTTTCGACCGATGTGCACCATGATGGCGGTCACGTGAGGCAGCATGTCGAGGTGGTGATCGAGGTGCGGTCCCAGTTCGTCAAGAGCGGATGCAGCTGCGGGCAACCGTCCGTGTTTGATGTGTTCCATCGCTGCGATGACCGCTTGGTACACCTGTTGATTGGACCATGCCTCGGCCGCAGGCCAGGGCCACATGCGGTGGTCCTCGGTTGCAGACGCGGCTGGCGTCGGTGCCACGACTCCGTCCACGGCGTCATCCATCTCGGGGAGGTTCGGGGTGGAAACGGGCTCGTCTTCGGGAAGGTCGGGCAACGACGGTTCGGGTTCATCTCCCACGTCGGGCAGATCCGGTGTGGGGTCTTGAACGACCCTTTCAACGGGCTGTTCGGTGGGTGCGGCGAGGGTTAGCTCATCGTCGAACGGCAGGTCCGGAATGTCCGGTGTGGCCACCGGTTCGGGTTCGGCCGCAACGGCTTCCACCGGCCAATCGGGCACGTCGGGGACATCGGGCACGTCGGGGACCTCGGGCTCATCCGTCACCGCCGCTGCGGCGAGCGAAACCTGGCGCTCTGGTTCTTCGTCATCCGGCAGGTCGGGCAGGGCGTCCACGACCGTTTCGGGGCTTGGCCCCACCGACCCACTCATGTCGGCGTCGGTGGAGGTTTCGGTTTCGCTGAAGTACACGCCGCCCTGACCCGTGTGCACTGGCTCGGCCACTTCGGCCAGCGGGTCGACGTCCGGAAGGTCAAAGGCGACGGTTTCCGTGGGTGCGTCTTCGGGACGGAGATCGTTGGTCGATGGCTTCGTTTCCTCCGCTGGAACGGTCGTAGCGAGCGTGGGTGCGACGCTCTCGATGTACTCGAAGTTCGCCACGGCGGCGTCATCGTCGTCCGTTTCACTGGTCACAGCGTACTGGTCAACATCCACGGTCACGTCGTCCATGGACAGGACGGCTTCCACAGCAGGCTCCTCGTCCTCTTCAGCTTCGTTCTCCCCCAGCAACAGGGCCATGATTTCGTTGTCGGGGGTGGTGGACGGCGCCATCGGTTGGTCACGTGCGGGTTTGGCGAATTCATAGTAGCACTGCACGCACTGCTGGGCGCCAAGGTCGTTGAGATGCTCGCAAAACGGACAAGGGGTGCCGATGACCTCCTTTTCCTTCTTGCGGCGACCAAACACTTCCATCACCCGTTGTCAACGCTGGGCGGTTCGTGTTTAAGAGTGAGGGTTTCTCGTCCGAGATTCCGTTCAAAGAGGAAGCATACCATGATGGAGGGGGGGAGGCCGTCGCCCTCCATGGGACGGAAGGGCACGGTGAAGCGGATGAGCAGCGCTTCGTTGCCCGAGGCCAAACCGGAACCGGGGGAGACCATGCCTGACCGGTGGATGAGGAGTCAGGATCACTTCACGCAGTTCACGGACCTCATCAAACAGGAACTCGACGACGAGACCCAACTGGTCGAGGAACGCTGGACCACCTGGACCAAAGGACGACTGGCCGCCTCCGGGCTGGCGTTGTTTGACCTTTCGGGCCGTGCCCGTGGGCGTTTCTTTGGCGACGATGTGCTGGTGTTCGAAGCGCGCGACGGTGGGCGCATGCCCGAGCATCGGTTCACACCCGGTGACATCGTGCTCATCTCCCGCTCCAAACCCTGGACCGAGAAGGTCGTGGAGGGCGTGGTTTTGGACCGAGGGCCCACGCGCCTCCGCGTGGTCGTCAAGGACCGACCCAAAGACCTGCGCAAGGGCACGTGGCGGTTGGACCGTGGTGCCAACCGGGTGGCCCACGACCGCATGCACGAAGCCCTCATCGCGTTCCATTCCACGGAAGGGGACGGCGGTACGGTGCTGCGCGATGTGCTGCTCGCCAACGTGCTGGACATCAACGAAAACGCAGCGCTCCCGCCCGAAATTCGGGGCGGCCCTCGGGGTCCACCGGGCCCCCCACCGTCCATGGACGGGCTCAACCCGTCCCAGCGCGACGCCGTGGAAACCGCCATGCACCAACGGCTGACGTTGATTCAAGGCCCGCCCGGTACCGGGAAAACCCACACGGCCGTTCGTTTGCTCCGTGCGCTGGCGCAACAAGGCGCAGGCCCGATTCTTGCAACGGCGGAATCGAACGTCGCCGTGGACAACCTGCTCGAGGGGTTGCTGGACGCCGGCGTGAAGGCACTGCGCATCGGTCGGCCCGTTAAGGTGCGTGAATCCCTTCGCGTGGCCACGCTCGATGCCGTGCTGGAACGCCATCCTTTGCAAGAGGAACTCGCCATGGCTCGCGACGAGGAGCGTGAGATGAAGCAGGCCCTCAGCTCGTTGAAGGGGAAGGAAAAGGGCCTAATGCACCGTGACATCAACCTCACGAAGAAGGAGATTCAGGAAATGGAACGGCGCATGACCGAGAGCATTCTCGACGAGGCTGAGGTGATCTGCGCCACGACCATCGGGTGCGGCCACCGCCTCTTGACCCACCGAAAGTTCCCCATTGTCCTCATGGACGAAGCCACGCAGGCCAGCGAACCCAGCGCCTTGGTGCCCATCGTCAAGGGGTGCCGTCAACTCGTGCTCGTGGGCGACCACCAACAACTTCCACCCACGGTCGTCAGCCGGCGAGCTGAGGAGGGCGGGCTGAACCGCTCCCTCTTCGAACGGCTCATCGCCTGCGGTTTGGCCTCGTGCATGTTGACCACGCAGTACCGCATGCATCCCGTGCTTCGGGAGTTCCCCAGCGCACGCTTCTACCAGAACCGGTTGGAGGACGGTTGCGAAGCAGCCGACCGCCCTGCACCTGCAGGCTTCCTTTGGCCCAATTGGGACAAGCCGATGGCGTTCGTTCCGGTCGACGGCGTGGAGGAAGAGGACGAGGAGGGCAAGAGCCGCTCCAACCGCGATGAGGCGGCCAAAGTGCTCACGATCGTGACCGAGTTGCTGGCGATGGGTGACTTGACGCCCCACGACATCGGTGTGGTCACGCCCTACAACGGGCAGGTTCGCTTGCTCAACGACCTGTTCATGCAGGCGGGCGGGCGCGAGGCCGGCGAACGTTTTGAGGGTCTGGAGATCAAGAGCGTGGACGGCTACCAGGGCCGAGAAAAGGAGGTCATCGTCTTCTCCACGGTTCGCGCCAACGACCGGGGGGAGGTCGGCTTTTTGTCGGACCATCGACGCCTCAACGTGGCGATCACCCGGGCCCGACGCGGCCTCGTCGTGTTGGGCCACCCTGCGACGCTCCGTTACCACCCCGACTGGCGGGCGTACCTCGATTGGGCGGATGAATCCGGCTTGTTCGCTTGGCACGTGAGCCACGCTTGACCACCAAAGCGCACCTTGACAAAGGCGCGGCGGCACCCCAAACCATGGCCGAGGGTCCCGTGACCATCGTGAAGGGCGGGACCCTGGCACAGAACGTGCTGGCCTCCGCCCCGGAGGGCATGCTCATCGCCCCGGCCTGGAAACGTGTTGCTGCGTTTGCACTGGACACCGTCATCATCTCCGTTGTGCTCAGTTTCTTCACGGCAGGTCAACTGACGGGCAACCTGTTCAACGCCGACATGTTGCTGGAAGGAGGCCGCTACAGTGCGGCGTTTGTGATGAATTGGTTCGTGTTCGGTGCAGCGTTTTACCTCTACTTCAAGTACACTGGGCAATCGATGGGTCGCTCGTTGGCGCAGCGGGGCTTCCGCATCGCCATCGTGCACGACAACGGCACGGCGCTTGACCAGCACCATTGGGGTCCTCGCGCCGTCGCCAAAATGGTGTACTTGCTTCCGTTCGTGGGCGCACTGTGGTTCGGTTTGCGGGACACCTTCAACGCTCAATCCAAGGAGGCCGAGTACCGGACCGCCATCGACCGGAAGCACCACACCGTGGCGGCCGTGGACTGGTCCCTGCCGGCCGAAACCCGGTTGCGATTGCGTTGAGGGTGCCGCACGGGGACACACCCTTGAAGTACGGCCTTCCCAAACGGTGCTCAGGTGAGC
>Ga0255762_10000775_pt1 | contig 28437 bp, 20 predicted proteins | sample 101ome_16_FD_179962 | JGI IMG/M metagenome (GOLD analysis project Ga0255762, IMG submission 179962) | Coastal salt marsh microbial communities from the Groves Creek Marsh, Skidaway Island, Georgia - 101401AT metaG (version 2) | ecosystem: Environmental > Aquatic > Marine > Intertidal zone >...
ATACCGTTTCTAATGTCGTACAATTTAGTTCTGACGCGGGGGTTGCCGATTACAAGGGTGTAGGTTTAGTTACCGATAGTAACGTTGGTATTCAAAATACTTCACCCGATCATACCCTCGCCATAGGCGACAAAGTTCGTGTTGATGATAATACCAACGAGCTTTTAGGTCAAAGTGTCATAGAAGTGGATGGCCGCATTCTCGCGACTCGTTTCGAGGGTGACGGTGGTCTTTTGTCTAATATCGCGACGACACTCGAATCTATTGTCAACCAAGGTAACGTTTCGGCGAATGTCGTACAATTTAACTCGGATACGGATTATGCCGGTGCGGGTATTATTACCCGAAGTAACGTCGGTATTCAAAACACAGACCCCGTTTTTAACTTAAGTGTGGGGTCGAAACTTCACGTCGACGATGAAGGTTCCAACGTCTTGGTGGTTCACGGAAACGTGGCTATGAGTAACTTAAACTTAGGGGTGTTCACCGTGTCTCCTTCCCATGATTTAGATCAGGTATGCGCCGAGGGTAACACGGTCACGCGTCCCGTACGTTTTTCCAACGTCATCACTGGTATTTCTGCAGCTTCCAACATCGAATCTGCGGGTACGTTCATCTCTACGGATGCGGAAAGGGGTATAGACGTCGCGTCTAACATCGACATAGGTGGTCGACTCAAGTTCGACAGTAACGTCTTTATCGATACCCTTCGTGTGGCGGATATCGCCGCGAACATCGTGACATACGACAGTAGTACCGGGGAACTCCTAGATTCTTCGGGAACGTTCATGAATAAGTTTGCGGTCGTCTCCGAGCAACCACCCTCGGACTTTTTCGCAAACACGACGACCGTGACGAACCATGGGTCGTACACTCTTACAACTTCAAACTTAGCTACAGATTCTAACACGTTTAACGCTTTCGATGGGACTGCGAACGCTTGGGTAAGCGGAGGCCTCGAAGGTGGGTACATCGGTGGTTCGAACGTGTTCCATGAAGATAATCTTACCCAACTTTCTAATTTACATCCTACGCAGTTTGGTGACTGGCTCGCCATCGAGTTCCCGTATAAAACCACACTTCGTCACATGAAAGTAACTCCCTTGACTGCCGCACAGTTCCCCGCGTCGGCGAATCTGTACGCGACGAATAACGATCTCACATGGACCGAGGTCAAGTACTGGAATGATGTGGTTCCCGCGTCGGATACTGCCGTTCAAACGATTACGGTTGATGCGACTGAACAGTTCAAGAAATATGCCCTCGTGGCTACGAAGGCTGCCGGGAACAGTTCCAACGTCGCCATCCAAGATTGGCAACTCTTCACGGAATCCTTTTCGATCGACGGGGGGAAGGTGGCGATGGCGCAACAAGCCGCGACCGGTGGTGAAACTGTGATGGACCAGAGTGGGCCTCACTCGAGGTTACCAAAGACGGTGCCTTTGAAGAAGTATCCCGAGATTGAATTTTTTTATGATAAGTCGATGGGAAATGAAACCACAAATACATTCTCACAAGCGGGGTATACGGTTACAGCGAGTGATGCTGGTACGTCCGTTAGAAGACCGTGGAATGTGTTTAGTGAAAACGCGGATACGAACACTGGTTTGTGGCAGACGGGTACTTCTAATCAATATGATACTACCACTGGTGCGGCAAATACGAATGCCCCTCTATTTGAAGGTTCGAGAGGTGCGTGGATTAAATTAGAACTTCCTAAAAAGATAAAAGTTAAAAGTGTGTTCGTACGCTCACTGAACAACGCAGAAAAAGTAGCTTCCGCGAGAATTCTCGGTTCTAACGATGACACAAATTGGAATGTCATCAAGGATAAATACAATTTAACGTATGATATCTCATACGCAGATGCAAATCTCTCAGGTAGCTACCCATATAACGTCGGTGTTTTTGCTGAGGATCCAGTAGACTCTACGACGGCGTATAAATATATTGTATTTCAGATTCTTTCTAACCGAACTGGAAATAACATACAACTTTACAATTTAAAATATTTTGGATACGAGGATGAAGTATCGTCTTTAGGTGACACCTCGGTCGATACCACATTCACTTCTACGTTTAACACACCCCAAACGACAGGGGCTAACGTGTACGTCGATGGGAGCTTAGGTGAGACCTTCACGAACCGCGTCGTGGGTCCCACCGTTTCCAACACACACACGACCTACGTGAGTGCGGGGAAATACTGGGAACTTTCGGGGAACGTCGAATCTAACGTGACCATCGAAGCTAATACCTTCCTTTCGGGTGATGCCCCCCACTCCGTCTCGATGTGGTTCAAGTCTTCGAACTTGGAAGCGAACACTTCGAATTCGTGTATCTTCTCTGTGGGTGGTACCGAAGAAAAGTTTTATTATGATGCTTTCGATTCTACCGAAGTCGTGAGTAACACCTATGAGATGCACCAACAAGTTGGTAGTTATGGTGCCGGGACTTCTGACTATCTCGGTGGATTTGGTCTTGCTGATCAAGGTGCAAGTATTTCTGGTGACGGTTCGATTTTTGCGGTAGGTGTTGAAAGAGACGATGATGCTGGAACTGATCTAGGTTCAGTCATAGTATTCGGAAAGGACGCGAACGGTAAATGGGTAGAAAATCAGAAACTATTTGCTAGTGATGCGGGTGATGGTGGTGGAAATGATCGATTTGGTAGAGCGGTATCCGTTTCAAAAGATGGAAATTATATGATCGTCGGACAAAGATATCATGACGACGGGGACGTCACAAACAACGCAAACGCGGGTGCGGCGTGGATATTTCGTAAGAATCCAGATTCACTCGTATGGGAAGAAAAACATAAATTCTTGGGTCCTATCGCCGGAGATGAATTTGGTGTCTCTGTTAGTATTTCTCGTGACGGAACGTTTGTCGCTGTAAGTTCAGTTAGAAACAATAGCTTTCAGGGTAAAGTCTATGTGTACAAACAAACAGGTACAGATGGAAGTCAATGGGATTCGGGACAGACTCTCGTAGCTTCAGATGGAGCATCGAATCACTATTTCGGTGTTCAGGTTAATCTTTCCGCTGATGGTAACTATCTCATAGTTGGAGCATATCTAGAAGATCTCGGTACAGGTGGAACCGATTCGGGTGCTGCGTATGTTTTCCATAGAAACGGTGCTGACGGTGCTAATCAATGGGATTCTAATCATTATAAATTAGAGAATTCTGACGCTGTGAGTAATAGTCGTTTTGGGTCGTCAGTTTCAATTTCCGAAGATGGAACGTATGTCATAGTAGGTGCATACGGACATACCACGTTTGGTCGAAACTACGATGGTGCCGCGTATATATATACTCGATCCGGAACAAACACTTGGGGTACAGAAAAGGAACTTTCTCGCCCCGATGATCACTCTTTAGCAGACACTACCGGAGAACATTTTGGAATGTCTGTAGCTATGTCGGACGATGGAACGACATGTGTAGTTGGTGCTCGTGAGGCTGATATTGCGGTTGGAAGTACTGTATACGACCGAGCGGGTATCATGTACGTGTATAATAGAGTCGGTACAGAATGGATACTGAAAACTAAAAAGATTCCAGCTGAAATAGAAGGTGGATCCGGTGGTTCTAGATTTGGTGGTGTGGTGAGTATTTCATCAGACGGAAGTTACATTGTATCCACTGCGTACGCACAGGATGGTATCAACGGAGTTGAAAATGCGGGTGTCGCCTATATTTATACCCGAGACAGTGTACACGGAAACGTCGGCGGTCTTCTCCCAGACGATTTCAAGATTCAATCTAACACGTGGCACAATCTTACGTATGCGTACCAGGGTGCAGGTGGATTAAAAACAACCTACCTGGATGGACGTAAGATTTCGGAGGAATTAGCTACAGATACATACGGTGAGTATCCACCTATGCCCATGACAAGTTTCGAAACCCAAGATTATAGGGTCATACAAAGTAATGTTCATCAAGAAGACACTACGTACTCTGGTTGGGAAGCGTTTGATAAGCAAAACAACGACGGTGCTAAAGCGTGGATTTCATGGTCCCCCGCGTTTAATAATCATGTGTACTTACTCGATACTAATTTGGGTAAGCGTACAGGAGGATTTTCTACCACTGTTGACGGTGAATATCTCATCTTGGAAATGCCTCACAAACTAAAAGTTGATTTTTTCAAGATTAAAGAACGTGGTGGTAATACAGATAACGGACCTAAAGCTGGAAAATTATACGGAAGTAACGATGGAAAGTATTGGACCGAATTGACATCCTTTTCGAACCTGACATATACGGACACAGATGACGTATTTACATACGTTTATGTTCGTTCCACCAAGGGATACAGTAAACTTGCACTTGTTGTGACTGATATTGTTAGTGCGGCAAGTACATGGATAGGTATCGGTGATTTACGGTATTATGGACACAAGGAAAATGACCTGGTTCGCCTTCCCGATCCCATGAATGTTGTAATGCATCCACCAATGATCATGAATGACTTGGCTAAGAGAGGGTACGCTTTAGAGGTAAGCAGCTCTCATTCAAGTACGAGTTTTGTTGGGTTTAATGCAGAACAAAGGGGATTTTTATTTGATGGAGATGATTCTACATATTGGCACGCTGAAACGAATGGAACAGATGATCACAGATATGATGGAACTAACAACGCATACGGAACAGATTCCGTTGCAAATTTCGACCCAACGGGTATAAATATAAAGGGTGAATGGTTCAAATTGGAATTTCCGCGCAAAGTAAAAATTTCAAAGGTTCACTTACGAGCACGTAGTGGTTCGGAAAATCAAGCTCCCAAAGATTTTGCTTTTTATGGGAGTAACACCGCCGCAAGTGGAAGTTGGACTTTAATTCAGTCGTTCACGGGAGAATCTCCCCAAGATGACGGTTCATCTTATTATGATATAACATCGAATCCAGCACCTTATAAGTATATACTTATGTTGGTTACACGTCTTGTTGGAACAACTGCGTTCTCATTGGCAGAACTTCGGTACTTTGGTACAGACGAACCCGTTCAAGTCCCCATCCAGATCGGTGGTGGGAACATCGACAAGGTGGCCAACTTTAGGGTCTACGATAAGTTCATCGATGAAAACCAAGCCCTCGAGATTTGGGACGCCCAAAAGGACGAGTTCGGTCGGGTCAAGTCCTCGATGACTTTACAGAAAGGTCGCCTAGGCATAGGGACCACGGAACCGGAAGGAAGGTTGGCGGTCTTGGATGAACCTCATAGCATAGAAGAATTTCCACCCGGTGCAATGCGTTTAAATGAATATTATTTTGAAGGACACGGTGTTTTCGTAGCCAGTGCGAGTTCTTGGTACTCGTCGTCTTACCAACCTTTTGAAGCATTTGACGATACAAAAACTAACTCTAGCGGTGAAGCATGGCTTTGTAGAACTGAAACCGGTCTCTATTCGATTAATGGTTACACTACGGACAGTCCGGCTAATCTAGGAAGATATAATGGTGGTAATACGCGTACACCCGACGGTGAGTTTTTGATTTTACAACTCCCGTATAAAGTCAAAATTTCGAGTGCCACTCTCAGAGAGAGAGTCAGTAGTCCGGAACGTGCACCAACCGCAGGATACTTTTACGGGAGTAACGATGGTAAAAATTGGGACATATTAAAACATTTTTCGGGATTAAGATACGAGACTCGTGCTTCTAGTGCACTTCAATCGTATGTACCCGGTGTAACTGACTACGCCATCTTAGCACAGGATATACTCATAAACGCGGAAAAAGCCTATAGTTATCTCGCCATTATTCCAACACATACTTCACAGAGTCCAGAAGAAGGGAGTGCGTGGGTAGGTATCGGTGATCTTCGGTACTTTGGTGTTCGGGAACAAGAACAATCCGTTCTTCACGATGGACAATTAACATTAACCAAGAATCTCGATGTTTCTCGTATAGGTCCACCCGTCACCGAGTATCCGACACCTCAAAGGACCTACCTCCACATGGAATGGAACACATCCTTAGCGATTCACCAGGACCAAGCAGTTGATACGGCCACTTCTGACGGTACACAAAGAAATGGTGATCTTACTGGTGGTTTATATTATGACCCCGGTGATCATTCATTTGTCGCGGACCTTGATACCCACTACATACGACAAAACCAATCTTCCATGGCCGGAGATGTACCCCACACATGGTCATTTTGGTTTAAATTTAATGAAGTCACATCAAGTCGATACTTGTTTTATTTGGGTACAGGCGTCAATTATCAAAGAGTTTCTTTATACTTTAACGGTAACGAACTTCAATATAGTTTCAGGGGTGTAGATCATAGATGCGAATTTATGCCCGAACCGAATAGGTGGTATCATTTCGGACTCACGTATAACGGAAACAGTGCTCGGGATACCACGGCAGATCCATGCCGAAAAATATATATCGATGGAATTCGTCAAACGGCCGTCTTTAGTGGAACTCGAGGTGCGTTGAATTTGGCAGACTCGGCCGACCTCTTTGTAGGGATAAGTAGTTCGTTAACCACATCCACCCACGCGCGTGGTCGGTATTCTATGTTTAGATTGTGGAGACGCATAGCTTTGAGTGATAGTGAAATATGGACCCTGTTTAAACAAGGTCGGGTACCCAAGGTTAATGATATCAGAATGATGCAGAGTACGCTAAGCATCGGAGACTTCGAGCGTTTTGACGATTGTCACCTTCAAGTCGGTGGACGTATTCGAGCCCGAGGTGGTTTTAGTTCGTTCACTGGACAGCACGTCTGTTTCCCCGATGAACCCATGGAAAAGGGGTTTATCGTTTCAGCCAAGAAGAACAAATACTTGAAATTGAACGGTGGTCTCGATACAGGTAAACGAGCAATCACGATTGATGAGTCTCTTCCGATTGTTTCTCTTTCAAATGTGGCTCAAGATAAAGCGTGTTTCGGTGTCGTCTCCGATATGGAAAAGGCGAATACGACTAGACGTACACAAGTGACCGGTGGTTTTATAACCGGTGGTGGTAAAACCCTAGGCGATAACCGTGCCATAGTGAACTCGGTCGGTGAAGGTGCCATTTGGGTCGTGAATACCAACGGGTCCCTCGAGTCTGGTGACTACATCACGACCTCTAACGTGGCGGGCTACGGTCAAAAACAGGATGACGACATACTTCACAACTACACGGTCGCTAAAATCACTATGGATTGTGACTTTACGGGATCCAACGTCGCCGTTCAGACCATCAAACGCGAAGAGACGGGACTTCGCACAATCACAGAAGATGTGTGGAACACACTCGTGGAGTACGATCGGTCTTCCAACACGGAGACCCAATATTCGAACACGTTAGTACCTTCGGCCTACTCGGGTCAATCGGGATACGTACCGAGAGAGGTCACCACCATCGTGGACTATACGGATGGATCCAATCTCATATCCATAGCGGAATGGTCCAATTTAGAATCAAACATTCAAAACACGTACCAAAGCAACACCTTCACGGAAATTGCAGACTATACGAAATTCATAAGCCTCGATGAATGGTCTAACCTGACCGTCGATGTTCAAAACACATACTCGGAAGCTGAAATTACCACGTATTACCAGATTCAAAGAGGTGAGAATGTCCTCGACGAAAACGGTCAACTCCAATTCGAGGACAAAACGGGTGCGACCGAGGCACCCTACGAGAGACGTTTCTTAGACGCTTCAGGTGCCCAAACAGATGAGGCCAACGCGGTACACATAGCGGCCTTCGTGGGGTGTACGTACCACTGTGGCTAAGTCCCGAATCGAGACCGAAGGTCTCTGGTCGTACATGAAAAAAAAACAAACTTTACAAACTGTATCAGAGTTTCTAAAGTTCGTCCCTTTCCCAGTCTCACTCGCGATGAACGACTTCGTCGTTCGCGGGTGAATTCTTTTTTCCCCTCTTATAATAAATGTCGAATAGTATCCTACCAGCGGCGGGGAACTTAGACATAGTTAACGCCAATGTTCGGGCGGATAAGTTCAACGCGGCGACCAATATCGGGGTGGCCAACACGAACCCCGACTTTAATTTTTCAGTGGGCGATAAGTTTCATGTGGACAAGGACTCCACGGATCCCGTGAGTATCACAGGAAACGTCGTCGCCTCGGGAATTAAGATTTCAAATCTCACTATCGGTCCCGCTTTCGATTTCGCATCCGTCTCCAACGTCGGCAACGTTACTGCGAATGTCATTCAATTCGCGAATGCCACCACGGGTTTCACGACCACGGCGAACGTTGAGATTGGTGGGAACATCAGTCTCACCTCGAATGCTCAGGTCAAGGTAGGTTCCAACGTCCTCGCGGAATACACGGGACCTCATGGGAGGGAGCCAACAACTCCGTTGTTGAAAAAATTCCCCGAGATTGTTTTTGACGCCTCGAAATACGATCAGAACCACTCAACCAATACCTATATCCAAGCGGGGTATACGGTGACGGCGAGTAGTCAAGCGACCGATGCTAAAAACGCAGCGAATTTATACAACGAACAGTTTCCTACTCTTATCAACACTGACGATGGGTGGCAATCCCGAAATAACACCTACGATGGTTCGACCGGAGTTGCCGCTTCTATTGATACATTAACGGGAATTACCGGTGCAACTTCGAGTAGAAATGGTTCATATACGACTTTAGAACTTCCTCATAAAATTAAGTTATCGTATTTACAGATACATACAAGAAATTCCGTCGACCACGGCACACCAGTTCACCCGAAACAGGTCTACGTGTACGGTTCTAATGATGGAAGTTCATGGACACAGGTCGGGTCTCACCTTTTCACAAGTGTTCCATCATCCCCTATTTGGCAAAGAATCGATATCAACTCGACGACCCCGTATAAGTATTTCGTACTTCAAACGACGTCCATTCTACCGTTCCTAGACACAAGCCTCAACCGTGTTTATATTTTAGATCTCGAATGGTACGGCTACGAAGAGGACCCACCCCAGGGTGACCTCTCGTTGGATACGACCCTCAAGTCGACGTTCAACTCTGTTCGGTCGAACAATTACGTGATGTATTTCGACGGGAAAGACCCCGACGGGACCGATCCTAAGAATCTCGTGAGTGGATCATCTATCAGTCTCACGAACAATAACGCGACGTACGATGCCTCGAACGACTATTGGACCCTCGACGGGTCTACGGAGAGTAACGTGACCACGGGTTCCCTTGGGTTCGAGGGTGATGCGCCACACACGGTCTCCATGTGGGTGAACGCGTCGAATCTAGAGGCGAATGTTTTGACCCAACAGCTCTTCACCATAGGCTCCGGGTACGATAAAGCCCTCGTTCGAGTGGACGATACCCAAATCGCCGCGAATACGTGGCACAACGTGACCTACGCGTACCAAGGTGAAGGTGGGTCCAAGGTAACCTACGTGGATGGACGGAAGGTCGAGGAGGCCCAAGTTGAGGATACGTTCGGGGACTACCCACCCTTCGCTATGACGGACTATGAGACTGGGGGATATCGGGTGAGTGCGAGTAGTGAATTTCTCGGGGTTAATTATGCACCTGCTTATAGAGCATTTGACAAAAACACGAATCCAGATGACCCATATCGTTGGGTATGTGGGGATAATAGATATAACACGGATGGTTCGTATGCTGGAAGTGAATCACATACAGATATAGATGGTAATGTAGAACAGGGTGAATGGTTGAAAATTGAATTACCACATAAACTTAAGGTTGGGTATTTTGAAATAGCACCTTATCCCATTAATGGTTCTCAATCATTGAGAAACTATGCGATTTTAGGGAGTAACGATGATATAAATTGGTATCAGGTACAAAAAGTATCCGGTCTTGCAGCAGGACTTGGTCTAACAGCGGGTAGCGTTGTACCAACGGGTACGTATAAAAATTCTGCATTCAAGTATTTCGTGTTCATATGGAGTAATAAAGATGCGGATGCGAATAAGCACGTTTCTATGGGGGAACTCAAACTCTACGGCCACAAGGAAGGCGACCTGACCCGATTCCCCGAGCCGACGCGGGTGCTCAAGTATCCGCATGTGGCGATGACTGGGTACGCACAACGTGGGTATACGGTGACGGCGAGTAATGAGACTCTCGCCGACGGTAATCGTGTGTGGCACGTGTTCGATGAAAATGATTCAACTTTCTGGAAGTCTGACGAAAGATACACTAGTGCGGGTGTAGAAAATACATCAAGCGGACTCACTGATACGTCTAGCACGGCACACGGTGGAGAATACGTTGTATTAGAATCACCAAACAAGCTCAACATCACAGGTTTTAATTTAACACGTGATGGTGGGAACACTGCAAGAAGTCCAGGTAGTATCGCTTTTCTTGGAAAAAATTCTGCACCCACTGTTACTACGGGTTGGACTTTAATCGCTCAACAAACTACAAGTACTTATACAAACGACGTAGCACCGCTTACTATATCTGGAAACTCGAATTATTTCAAGTATCACGCCGTCGTGATAAGGAGTATTGATGGTAATGGTCTTCGATTTCATATAAAAAATATAGAACTTCTCGGCACCCAAGAAGATACCCAAACCCCCGCCATCGTGGGTGGTCCCTTCGCGGGGAAGGTGGCGAACTTTAGGGTCTACGACCAGTACTTGGGTGACGAGCGGATCCAAGAGATTTACGATGCGCAAAAGGACGAATTCGGGCACAAGAAATCCTCGATGACCTTCTACGAGGGTCGCATAGGTGTGGGCACGACCGAACCTGAAGGTGCCTTGACGGTCGTGGATGAACCTCATACTTTGGCGAAGTTCCCCGCGAGGGCAGTCTCCGCGGACGAGTCCTATGTCGAGGGGGATGGGCAAATCAAGTTAAGTGCCGCGGATGGGTCGGGGTACCAGGCGTTCGACGGTCTCACTTCGACGTCGTGGGACTCAACACCCACGAGGAACACCCGAGTCTCCGAAGAAGTTGATTTCGGGGCGTGGCTCAAAATCCAAACCCCGGAATCCATGAGTCTCAAGAAGGCTAGGATTGAGTCAGTTCCATCGTGGGAACAGGTGGGGGCCGATGTAGACGGGCCTGGACTTAGTGGAAATTTTGGTCGCGCAATCGCGTGTTCGCACGACGGTACGCGTGTAATCGCAGGTGGTAAAAATTATAACAGTAGTCAGGGTATAGTCCAAGTCTACGATTGGAATGGAAGTGCGTGGACCCAAGTTGGTAATACACTGACAGGTGATTCCACGTCTCCCGCTGACGGTCAATACGGAAGAGCTGTGGCTATTTCGGGTGATGGTAACATCATCGCTGTTGCCGCACCGTATGAACACGTTTCAGGTTATGTGGATAAGGGTACCGTTCGTGTCTATTATCTCAGTGGTAATACGTGGACCATTTTACCTGATTCTGGGAGTCTTACCGAAACAACAGCGGGTTTCGTCGACGTCTTCGTAGGTTCGGGGGCAACTATGTATCTGGGTATGGGAAGAGTACAACTTTCATACGACGGTAAAACACTCGCCATGCATGAATACAATTATGAAGGACCTGGTGGAGAATTAAATGCTGGTAGAGTGTTAGTATACCAGTATTCAAATGGTGCATGGTCTTATAAGGGAACCGGTGCAACCCAGTTTGTAGGTTCTGCCGCGAATGTCCACTTTGGATTTGGATTGAGTATGAGTGAAGATGGTAACCATTTAGCACTAGGAACACTTGACGCCGGATATTTTGTGGAAGTCTATACATGGGACGGATCTGCGTGGGGTCAAAAAGGTCTACGATTAAATGAACCCAGTAGTGGAAGTACCCAGTTTGGAGCAGCAGTGAGTATATCTAACGACGGAAACACACTGGCGGTTGGTATAAGGGACGCTGATGTAGCTGATGGTGCCCTCGCGACTAACGGTGGTTTAGTACACGTGTATCACTGGACTGGATCCGCGTGGGGAACTCCGTATAAACTTACCTATAATGAAGCTGTGGATGAAGATTTTGGAGCAATAGTAGAATTATCGGGTGACGGTAAAAGATTGATTGTAGGTGCGGATGACGAAAATAGCAACCAAGGAGAAGTGTTTACGTTCGAATACACCGGTGCTTCATGGGTATTAAGAACCCCTGGTACAATTGGGGCGGACGGTGGTTCTAATGGTTATTTGGGTTTGGGACCCGCCGCTGGTGGTGGACATTCTATCGCTTTGTCTCGAGACGGTTCGACAATTGCTGGTGGTGAACTCGGACACGATAGTTCTAATGGTCGTTTCCGCGTCTTCTCGATGCCCTCGAACATCAAGAGTATTTGGGGAAGTAACGATGATGTGAATTGGACCAAAATTACCACGGCGCCTACCCGTGAAGAGGCCACCTCGAACGTCGCTGGACTCGCGTTTGGCTACGATGACCGCCTAGAGTTTAAGAATTTGGATAACCCCAACTATTACAAGTACCACGCGATCGTCGCGGATGCGTTCACGCGTCTCAAAGATGTGAAGCTCTTTGGGGTCCGGAAACAGGGGTCAAGTACCCTCCACGACGGGACCTTGACCCTCACGAAGAATCTAGATGTTCCTCGGATTGGACCACCCCCAGATGCCGATGATACACCCCGAAGGGACCGACTCGTCGTGGAATACAACACCCACAAGAACCCTTTGGAAGATGGGGTGGTGCGGGACAGCTCAGGGAGGGGGAATGATGGAGCTTTCTACGGTGGGGCGTCGTATTCGGCGAGCGCGAAGGCTTTTGAGTTTGACGGATCTGGAGATTACACGAGAAGTGGTATTTTAACTAACATGAGCGGTGACAAGGCAGTTTCATATTCTGTGTGGATAAAGGCTGCCACATTAGTAACTACGATGATTGTCGCGTTGGGTGAAGCCGGTGTATACGGGACGAATGGTAAGACGGGTGGAATATTTATGGGAACTAATGGGACATTATATAATACAGTATTTGGTAACGGTATTCAAGTCTCTGGAGCTATTACAACAGGTAAATGGATTCATATAGTAGCTACTAAAATTCCGGGTGGTTCCGGAATTGACACTCAAACGTTATACGTCAACGGATTGAAGCCTAGTCAGAGTAACTGGGGGACCCCAGGAACGTCATTATCATTAGATGATCCCGTTATTACACTCGGTGCTTCACCAACTTTAAGCCAATATTTTAATGGCTCCATCTCCAACTTCAAACTCTACGACGTCGCCCTCACAGCCCAAGAGGTCAAGACCCTCTACGATATGGGTCGGTGTTCGAATGCGATCCCGAAAACGTTACACATCATGGGAGGTATGATGAGATACAACAATGATATAGGCAAACTTCAAATACATAATGGAGACCGATGGTCCACAATCGGTGGTACTAGAGCGTCCGGTGGTACGAGGTTAACTTTTGGTGATTACGCCCTTCACGTGTTTACAGAGTCTGGAACGTTTTCTATGGAACATAGTGGCTATGTAGATATTCTCATAGTTGCTGGCGGTGGTTCGGGTGGTAATGTGTCTAATGGAGGGGGTGGTGGTGCAGGTGGTTTACGCTTAGCTCAAGACTACCTTTTGAATGGTGGATCATATACCGTTACGGTGGGTGCGGGTGGTGCCGAGGGCTCGTCCGGCGCAGGAAACGATGGGTCTGCGTCTAGTTTTGGAACTATCAGCACACAAGGTGGAGGAGGAGGGGGTGATTATGGACAAAGTGGGCGCAACGGTGGGTCGGGTGGTGGTGGTGGGGCGTATATTGGTTCCACGAGCGGTGGTTCCGGACAACAATCAGACACAAGTGACGGTTTATTCATTGGATACGGGAATAATGGTGGTAATACAAGTGGCACCACGGATAATCGGGCTGGTGGTGGTGGTGGTGGCGCCGGTGGTGCTGGTGCTACTAATTCTGGGTCTACTCCAGGAATTGGTGGTCTGGGTCTAGATCTATCTGCAACATTCGGAACTAATGTAGGTGAACTTGGATATTTTGCGAGTGGTGGATATGGACAAAGTAGACAGGACACGAACCGCATTTATCCAGGTCCTCTGGGTGGTGGTGGTGGTAATAATGATGATAGATCTGGTTTACCTAATACAGGTGGTGGTGCACACGGTGGTAACGGTGGTGGTAACGGTGGTTCTGGTGTAGTCATCATTCGATATTTGTAAAATTAATATCCATTGTTATTAATAGAATGTCTTGTTTTGCCGAAATCAATACACAAACCAATGAAGTTCTTCGGGTAATCGTCGCGAAGAGTAAACTTTGGTGTGAGTACGAATTAGATGGAACCTGGATTAAGACTTATCAGGATACCCCAGGTAAAAACTTTGCGGGGATAGGGTATACATACCACCCAGACAGGGAAAACTTTTCCGCGCCCCAACCATACCCTTCATGGACTCTCGATGATCAGTGCCAATGGCAACCCCCTGTTACCAAACCAGTAGGTTCATATATTTGGAACGAGGAGACCCAATCATGGGATGATGAAAGTCTTCTCACGTAAAACGTACGGTAGGGTAATTTCGCATTTTGAAGAGATTTGACCTTGGTATATACACTCATACATAGGGTCATCGTAACTTTTCTTGAATATGGCAGCCCTATCATTATAGTATTTCCCATCTTGGGCTTTGTAAATGTATGGATACCTCACACATTTATCATCTACAAAGTCTTCTTCTGTTATCGGAGCTATCGGTTTTTTATCGATGAGGTCCCCGACCTGCTTGAGTAGAGATTTCATGATAACCGGTTGGTTTCCCAGCACTCCATGAAGTTCTTTGATAAATGTGATAATAGCAGGACCTAGTGGTGTTTGGTCGAACCCCAAAAGTTTCAGTTCCGTTTCAGAATATTTTACAACTCCATCAATCCATTCAGTCATTTGGTGTATCTACGAGACAAATGTTTAAGTTCCAATCGACGCCCTCACCCAGTCTCACTCGCGATGAACGACGAAGTCGTTCGTGTGTGAATTCTTTCCTCCCCTTATAATAAATGTCGTACTACTCGAACATTGTCAGTATCGTTCAGTCCAACGTCGTTTCTAACGTCACGGTGGCTGAGTACTCCAACTTATCAGTGGACGACCAGGCGAACTATTTGGAGTGTAACTACTACTCTTCGAACACCGTGGGGTACTACTCGAACCTCATGGTCTACGATGGAATCAATGTATTCTCCAACATTTCCTCGAATGCCTATAATGCATTGACCCCGGAATTACAGAGTGGGTACACACCGGTCATAGAATACTCGAACGTCGCGACGACGGATAGTCCCCACAAATATGTCAAGGTCATCACACATTACTCAAATCTCGTGGTTTCCAATGTTGTGACCTACTCGAACATAAGTGTGGAAGAGTACGCAAATTTAATCACAACCCGACCCTCGTTCACGGTTTTCAGGAAATACGTTCCCACCGGGTACTTTGAAATTTCCGTTAAGGAATATGCCACTAAGTCCCTCGAGGATCGTGAGGGCTACGTTCCGGTGACTATTCCAGAATTGGTTCTTTCGAATTTACAACCGTACTATACTCTTGTTTCGGGTTCTGAGTGAGCTCGTTCCAAGTGCGAAGCACTTGTCCCCTTCCCCCTTCTTCCTACAAATCTATCAAGGTTTCTAAGAAGTTCCTGTTCCAAGTGCGAAGCACTTGCCCCTCTCCTTTCCCACCGTTCCAAGCGCGAAGCACTTGTCCCGTATCAAACCAAAACCCTTCGGGTTTTGCCGTCGTTTAAAAAAACCTTCCCTTATATTAAATGTCATTCGAACCACCAGCAGGCATTCTGGACATTGGAAACGCCACGCTTCGTGTGGGGAAGCTCGAAGTCGCCGAGACCTCGGGACTCAACCAAGGACTTCAGAATATCGTAAAGAATGATTTACTCATCACAGAAACTGCCGAGTACACGACGAATCAGACGTGGGGTCTCAAGTTACCTACAGCGTGGGTCGCCGATTTTGATATCAAAGGTGGAACGGGTAAATACGTCGAGTTTAACTTTTATAACGAAGGGTCTACGTCAAACGCTCAGGGGTACACTCTACACTTTGAGGATACGACATTGACCCTCAAGTATGATAATGGAAGTACACTCGTGAGTGCTACGATTCCTACCATCGTTGGTACCTACCGAAAGGTAAACATCTTCTTCGAGAGAAACGTCGTCGCCGTCTCGATCGATGGGACTCGGTATCTCTACGATAAACGACCATCGGTACTTTCGCGTGTCATCAGCACGACCGGTTCAGCCTTTTTGAACACATTCTTCGAAAGTGATCACGGTGGAAATTCGGGTTTCAAAAACCTTCGAATCGTCAATGGTCGGTTCATTTCGGACAAAACCAGTAACGTCTCTTTCATCGGGAGCCTTGGTGTCGGTGTGAACTCACCTACCGAAAGTTTGGATGTACTCGGAAATATTAAAACGACGGCGAATGTACACGCGGGGGGGGAAATAGAATTGTACTCAAATCTGAATATTCAACACGTTTCGAATACCTCGACGATTAAGGCAAACTCCAACGTCGTCACGGAGTTTCCTCGCTCTAAAAAGCTCATCAAGTATCCGAGGGTGGCTTTGACCCAAAACGCTTTGAATAATGGGTACACCGTCATTCAATCCGGGACAAATGGCAACGAACATAGAAAGGCCTGGTCCTTATTCAACAACGACGTGACGACAGATGATCAGTATCACGCGGTGCCCGTATCGGGAGAAAGTAATCCGTATAATTCTAGCACTGGTGCATACGAACCGGATGCCGGTTTTGAAGACGGTCTAGGAGATGTGGCGGGTGAATATGTCTATGTTGTGATGCCAGATAAGATAAAATTACAAGGGGTTAGTGTCCATCCTCGAGATGGTGTTTTAGCCAGAAGTGCCGAATCTGCGCGTTTCATGGGTTCGAATGATGGAACTACTTGGGTTGATTTGGGAGGATACACCGAATATGTATGGGCATCTGGAAGTCAAGAACCTGGAAACTTTTTTACAGTCGATTCAAACGAATATTACAATTATATTGGTGTGGTTTGGACTAAAGTAAAAGGTGGTTCGGGTGGTGATACGGTAAACATGGCCGAAGTTCAATTTTTCGGCGTCCCCGAATACGACCCCGAAGCTCACGGGACTGATGTGACAGTAAAGTCATACCCCAATGTTCCCAACACGGATTGGTTGGAGGTCTACTATGATGCGAAGGGGTTAGCGACTGGAGCCGTGACGACGGTGAATGATCTCAAACCGTCGAGTCTGGGTTCGGCTATAAACAGTAGTTCAACGAATAACATAACAGTGGCCGACGATGCATTTGTGTTTAACGGGACGGACAGTTATATAAAAATTAACGATTTGACCAATCCATCGGGTGCGTGGATACATTCCGTTGTCGCGTGGGTCAAATTTACGGATTTCGATAGTAGTCAAGAAGTATCATGGATTGGTGACGCGGACGGTGCTGCTATTCGTCAATCTTTTTCATTTCAGACGGGTGGTGAAACCGTAACGATGGGAATATCTGGCAGTAATGTACAATTTAGATTTACCTCTCCACTCTCGGCTGGTAAATGGCATCATGTCGTATATACGTATAATGGGGGTCAAGCTGGATCGACATCAACGGCGTATCAAGTATTTATTGACGGTGTAGAAGCTTCTAAATTTGGTGGGTCGGGGTCGGGAACATTGACCCTACCTGCCGGTTCTGCTTTATGGTTTGGTCGTAACCATGGCGGCACGAATCATTTTGGAGGTTCCATCGCAAACTTCCGCCTCTTCAACCGGGCCCTGACCTCCGATGAGATCTGGCAACTTTACTCCTATCAGAAAGAGTATTTCGGACACGGGGACTTGGGCATGACCTTCAAGGCTGGTAGGTTGGGGATCGGGACATCGGAGCCGAGGGCAGCTTTGGACGTTAGGGGGGATTTGGTTGTGAGGGGAAATTTTCATTCACCTGGTTCAGTCGTTCAAGTCGTAACGAATCCGGTTGTTGGACAATATGCGTACTCGGTTAATAATGCGCAAAAAGAAATAACCGCACTCAGAACATCCTTCAGTCCAAAGTTTAGAGATTCTTTGGTACTCGTACAGGTTTACTTGAGTTATGAAGCCAATTATAATGCAGTCATATACATAAAAGCCAATGGGTATGATATACCAACAGGTCAGGGTCGGTCGTATGGGTCACAGGAAGGTGTAATACCAGTGGCTTTCGATGGCGAGGTAGCTTCAACACCAAACAGTTCAACTTTTATAGTGCACCACATCTTAAATGGTGAGTCGACAGTTGAGTATAAAATATATTACCGTCCCACTGGTAATAACACACTAAGGTTGAATCGGGGATATACTGCTGTCGACGAAAAGGGTATGTCTTATGTCGTAATTACGGAAATAGCTCAATAAGTTTTCTCAGTGTATATCAATGACGATCGCAGACGCCTTGAAAGATCTCTATCCGAATTGTAGGTGGACACTGGAAAATTTCGATTACGATACATTAGAATGGCTCGAAGAAACTCCGAAACCCACCCTTGAAGAGCTCACGACCAGGTGCAACCAGTTAATGGCCGAACAACCCCTCAAGGAACTCCGCAAAGAACGCAACAAACGTCTGGCTGCATGTGATTGGACACAGTTACCAAATGTACCTCTTCCGGGTGCTAAAAAATACGAATGGGAAACGTATCGCCAAACTCTTCGTGACATTACACAAACGACCGAAGACCCCGCGAACCCTGTTTGGCCAACCCAGCCAAGTCCGTAGGACTTGTACTCCTCGTATCTAACCTTCTAAGAATCTTGCAGATTCGTCCAAGCTTAAAAATAAAGTCTCACTATATTATAAAATGTCTGGTGGTATTGCCCAACTCGTCGCCGTAGGTGCTCAGGATGTACACCTCGTCGGTCAGCCCGAGGTATCTTTTTTTAGGTCGACGTACAAGCGTCATACGAACTTTTCCCAAACTGTCGAGCGTCAGGTCATTCAAGGCAACGTCTCGAACAACGGTATGTCCACCGTCCGCTTCGAGCGCAAGGGTGACATGCTCAACTACGTCTACCTCGTCCCCAACAACGGTAGCGCGACCCAAGCTATTGGTACCTGGTCTGACGTAATTTCCAAGGTGGAGATTCTCGTGGGTGGTCAGGTTATCGATGAGCAGGATTCCACTTACTCGACCCTCATCGCGCCTATCCTCTCCGCGACCAACTCTTCCAAATCTGTCGCCAGCGACCTCTACGGTGGTGCGACTGCCGAGCGGTTCTACCCTCTCCGGTTCGCCTTCTGCGAGAACTGGCAGACTGCTCTCCCACTTATTGCCCTGCAGTATCACGATGTAGAATTGCGTATCACTTGGGGTGGTTCCGCCGCGGACTACAAGTGGGACGTCTACGCCAACTACGCGTACCTCGATACCCAGGAGCGCGAGATGTTCGCTTCCCAGCCCCTCAACATGCTCATCACTCAGGTCCAGAAGGCCGTGTCTTCCGGTTCCAAGATGCAGGAGCTCAACTTCAACCACCCGGTCAAGTATCTCGCTGCCGGTAAGGCGACTGCTCTTTCTATCCTTAACAACAACAACAAGCTCAAGCTCCAGATTAACGGTACCGACGTCGCGGACTTCAAGTTTGCCGATCCCAACTTCTCCCACGTTCCTCTCTATTACCACACTTCCAACGCTTCTAAGCCCGCGACTCTCAAGACGCTGTTCTTCTACCCCTTCTGCCTCGATGCGGGTAAGCTTCAGCCTACCGGTACCCTAAATTTCAGCCGACTCGATTCGGCTCGTATCATCAACGATAACCAGAACGTCGATGACGACATTTATGCCGTGAACTTCAACGTTTTACGCGTGGAGAATGGTATGGGTGGTCTATTATATTCTAACTAAGTAGTAAAAGATGCTTTGGAAAATATTTTTTCTCCTCTCCATCGTTTTTGTATTGACGTACGATCCTAAGTCCAGGACACTCGAAACCTTTGTCGGTCAGCCCAAAACGCCGTCCACAAACAAATCGTGTGAAAACGCGCATTACGAAGCCGTCCAATTCGCTCAGACACCCTACGAGTGTCCTACCCCCGGTAAGACCAGGATGGGTGTAATTACTTAAAAAGAAGATGTTAGTTTCATTTATAAATGGTCCCAGTCACGAAGGACACTCTTTTAATCGTCGCCACCGTCGTGTGTGCCGTCGCTCTAGTATTTCTGTTTAAGGAGATGAACAAGGCCAAGAAGGATATCGATGGATTCAAGAATTTTTCAGCCCAGGTCGTCAGGCACTTGTCGGCCCCCGAGCCCGCCCCCGTTGAGACTGTAGAGAAGAAGGAGGAGATTGAGGAGGAAAAATCCGAGGAATAAACATATCGCCTTATAATAACTTGCGAATGCGCAATGAAAAAGTACAAAGCGATTGCAATACCGGTTAGCTTTGCTGATGGGAAACCTCGGTTTCTCACGGTGAGGGATTGGCGCTTTAAGGATTGGATTTTCGTCACAGGTGGGTGTAGACGACGGGAGATTTTCAATCCTTTACGGTGTGCCTTAAGGGAATTAGAAGAGGAGACACGGGGGGTTGTCTCACTAAAAAATGGAGAATACACGGAATTTAAATTTACAGTCAAAGAGAGTCCAACAGTAGAACTCGAGTACAATGTATATATCTTTTTCGTCAACTTTTCTCGCTCGGAACAGCAGACTCAGGTCCGAAAGTTCTACGAAGAAAAGCACAAGATGCAGTTGAAGAAATTAAACAATCAACCCATTCGTAAAACCCATGACGAAAACGATTACATGAGTTACGATACCCTCGAGGAGTTTAACTCACGTAAACGTTGGAAACTCATAATCGATAACGTTCTTAAAAACCCTAAATTCTACGCGTGCATAAGTTCTCATAACAGAAAAACCTTCTCTATTAAATAATGAAGTCCAAGGCTTTCATTTTAAGACAGATCGGTGAACTGCTCGAGAAGAATAGGGGTATGTGTGAACAGGAAGTGAAGGAATGGATGGCTCAGAATGAAGAAAAGACGGTCTACGAATTACTGACCTTTAAGAAGGAAATTTCACAGTCGAAGGAATATCCAGATGTGTCTTGTATGAAATGGTTTAGAGATGATGAACGATAAAAAGGTATGTTTAAAAAGTGGTACGCCAATAATGCGACCAATCTATCACATGTGCTCATGGACGGAGGAAAGCTCTCTGTGCCATTTGATAGGTTGAACGAATTTTATGATGTCTACATAGACGCTGTTACATCTGGAAAGAAGATTTACGTCGTGGAACAGAAGAGTGAGACGTATAACTTTTTCGTCGACATCGATTACAAGGACCCGGAACCTTTAGGAATCGATGAGATTCAGGACATTTCTAAGGTTATTTGTGAGACGGTAAGGTTTCACGGTGGTAAAGAGTGTCTCATTTCGGTGGCAAAGCCTAAGCAATGTGGGTCACTCATGAAGACCGGTGTACACCTGAATTGGCCGGGTCTCGTCGTCGATCAGGCATCCGCCGTCGCTCTTCGGGAACACATACTCGTGTCACTCGCCAAGTTTAACCGAAACGTCGAATGGAATGATATCATAGACGCATCTGTCTACGGAAGCGTCGTACGCCGCTCGAAAGGAAGTGGATTCAGGATGCCGTGGTCATACAAGCGAGCGAAACACGAGGCGTGTGGTGCACGAGGGTGTAAAGACTGTGAAAATGGTCAGGTGGACCAGGGTCCGTATCTCCCTTTGTTCATATACACGGATGAAGCGAAACGTATAGACCAAAAACCGAGTGTAGAGATTCTTAAGATGGCCGCTGTCAGGACGGATCAGCCGAAGAATGTCACCATAGACGTTCCATCCGTCAAGATAAAAGAGGTTTCCTTTTCACCGGAGGAGACGAGGAATGAAATTTACGATGAAGAATTGAGAAGTATGATCGAGGACTTTGTTCGAAAGAATATGGAGGGTCAGAGCGATGCCTACATCACGAAACTTTTCAAAAATAAGGAGACGTATTACGCGGCGACGACTTCTAGATATTGTGAAAATGTCAAAAGAAAACACGGGTCCAATCACGTGTGGTTCATCATAAGTGGAAGAGAGATTCTCCAGAAGTGTTTCAGCCGACACGAAACGATCGTAGGTCGCTGTGACGGGTTTTGTGAACATTTCTGTGGTCGAAGACACAAACTCACGACTGGTATCGTGGACAAATTGTACCCCGAGAAGGAGGACCTTAAGAAGTGTCCGGAAATCAAAAAATACGTCGAGCAACCCCAGGTTGACGCGAAACCCGACCTCGAATCCTTCATCAACAAACACATGAAGACGGACGGTGATCTACAGGTCATAAAACTCACCAAGATGAAGGGGTACAGTCTCGCGATGACGACTTCGAGCTTTTGTGAAAACATCTCAGGAGAACACGAAGGTAAATTGATGTCCTACATCATAAAAAAGAATGAAATCACCCAAAAGTGTCCTATTTGTAAAAGGAGCAAGGCGAGAACACACAAATTACCATCTAAAATTACAGAAAAAGTGCATGTTAAAAGTACTTAAACAATTCGGAACTTAAAGTATAAATGACTGTTACACGTTTTGGCCGAGCTGTCAAGAAACCCGTTCTTTATGTACCCGCGGAGGAGGTACTTCTCGATGATTACGCTTCGGATGAGCACGATTCCGTGATTGATTCTGATATCGACACCGAGGATGAAGAGGGTTTCAGTTCAGAGGAGGACTACGATGATGACGCGGATGAGAATGGTAATCTCAAGGATTTCGTGGTAGACGATGAGAGTGAAAGTGAGGAAGAAGACGCTTAAAAAAAACAAAAACTATATTAGAAAATGGAAACGGACATAGGCAATCCCATTGAGTACAATCCCACGATAGACCCTTTAAATCAGGAGAAGGAAGAGGAGGAAGAGAAGCACGAACAACCCTATTACTTTCATCCCAGTGAGATGAATTACGCCCCACCTCCACCACCTCCCCAGAATGAGAAATTCGATCTATTCACGAACATTGATAAATCTACGTGGATAATCGCGTTTGCTGTTTTCTTACTTGGATTTTTTATGGGAAAAACAATGCAACCCGTCATACTCAGGTATACGTGAGTTCGCGAATACGCCTCGATAACTTGGTATCAGTATCTTCGTAACTCTGGGATTCAACGGGCTTTTGGGGATATCCACTTAGCCAGTGTTCATCGGGTACATTCGAATACGCGACGAACGTGCCTATATCACCGTATATAGGTTTAATTTTTCCACTAGCATCCCTCTTTATCAGTTGAGACGGATAACCAGGATGTATGAACGCATCATCCGTGTCTTCAACAAAACCGGCAGTTGTCGATGGTTCGGAAACTGTTTTGTTTTTTAAATCGTATGTTGGTTTAAAAAACAAAATAAAGAAAGCCCCAACGAAAAGGATCGTGAGGATAATCCTGAGCATTTTGTTTTATTGTATGTGAATATTATTTACGCAGAAGAAACCTCGGGTTCTCCCTCCTCCTTAATCTCCTCCATCTTTCCGTCGGTCGACTCGGCCGCCTTGGCGTCCTCCTCGCGCTTCCTCTGGCGCTCCTTCATCTCCTCGTTCACAATATCGTCAGCCTCCTTGACGAGCTCCTCCATGGGAGTGTCGGGCTTCTCCTTCTTGAGTCGCTCCAAAACCTCCGCGGGGTGAGAGATGGGCGCCTCGTCGGGCTTGGTGTAAAACTTTGAGTTCTCGTCACCAGGAACGTATCCACCAGCCTTGGTTTCCATCATAGCCGCCTTGCGTTCTTGGAACATACGAGTAGCCTGTGCCTGGTTCTCCTTATAACCAGTCATGATTTCCTCAAGCTTCTCGTTGGTGTAGTGTACGTCCTCAATCTTCGTGGGGTCGGGGGGAATGAGAAGCCACTTGTACATGTCTACGACATAGATGTCAAAGGTGGGATCCTCCTTCTGAAGACGCTTCGCATGGTTCGCAGCCTCGTCGCGGTTCGCGAAGGCACCGCGAATCTTAATACCAAACTTATCATTCTTCTGCGGCGCCTCGGGGCCTACGATGGAGAGGCACGCGTAGATCTGTCCGGGGACGGTGGTATAATCCTGCTCGAGAGACATTATGATTTTATGTAAGCTTAAAACTTTAAGCCATTACTTACGTATCAAATGCACGAATATTGGGACAAACAACCCGTTCCTCGTGAAGGTACGGAACCTGGTGAAATAGATGAGTCTCGTGACATTACGAAAAAGACGACCAAACTTCCAGAGGGTCTCGTATGGTCCTCGTGTACTCTGAAGGAGGCGTGTACATTTTTGAGAGAGTACTACGTGGTACACGGTGAGTTTAAACTGGCGTACACAGTCGAAGGTCTTAAATGGTCCATAGACGATAGCATAGCCATTCGAAAGGTGGATACGAAAGAGATGGTTGGATACATAGCCAGCACCCCTTTAGACGTGAACGTCGAAGGGAAAGAACTCAAGATGACCCAGATTGATTACTTATGCGTACACCCCTCGTATAGATCATCGAGACTCGCTCCACTTCTCATCACTGAAATAAAGCGTCGGGCGAACAAGAAGGGTATCTGGCAGGCTATCTATACGGCCGTGACCAAGATTCCCACACCCATCACGAAATCGTGTTATTGGCACAGGTTCTTGGACGTGAAACATCTCGTAAAGACGGGATTTCACCAGACAAATAGAGTCCGTGAGAAATTTTACGAGATTAGAGGACCGTGTAAACACGCGTGGAGAAAGATGACCGTGGAGGACATACCCAAGGTGACTTCGATACTCAAGGATCACGTGAAAGATGCCAAGATTGCTCCCATCATCACAGAAGAGTACGTGAAACGTGTTGTCCTACCTATTCATTCGTACGTGAACGACACTAATGATGATTTCATATCTTTCTATGACATTCCATATGAACGTCGTGACGGGTCGGGGACCGTGAACCAGGTGTACAGGTTTTTCATGGTCGGTGACGTGTACAACGACGCCTTCCTCATCGCCCGAAATCTTGGATTTCACGTCTTCAATAGCGCCGAAGCGGGTGTGTGTATCGAGACACTCGAGAAGGAAAAATTCATAAAAGGGTCGGGTTCGGTGTACTACTATATGTGGAACTGGCATCTAAGTGAACCACTCGAACTCAAAAAGCTTAAACTTATCATTCCATAAATAAGTATGGAAGAAATTCGCCGAAATCACAACGATGCCAAACGAACACTTATACAGTCCGTGGCTCGTGAAGGTCAACACATTCTCGACGTGGGATGTGGTTTCGGCGGGGATCTTCAAAAGTGGGCGAAATGTGGGGTGAACATTAACATGTGTGACCCCGAACCATCAGCCCTCGTAGAAGCCCGTTCGCGTGCGAAAAACATGCACATGCGCGTGAATTTTTACGAGGGTGACATTCGTGACTGTCCAAACAGAAAATTTGATATCGTGTGTTTTAATTTTTCGTTACACTACATCTTTGCATCGAGGGACCTGTTCTTCACTTCGATACACGAAATCAGGAAGCGTATGAAACCGGGTGGACTTCTCATAGGTATCATTCCGGATTCTGAAAAGATTATTTTCAAAACACCGTACCTAGATGATTCTGGAAATTTTTTCAAACTCAAGGAGCACGGAAATGGTGGGTTTGGTGAAAAACTTTTTGTGCACTTGACGGACACACCGTACTACGCGGAAGGACCAAAAGCGGAACCAGTCGCATACAAAGACCTTTTAGTGACATACCTGGAAGAGTTGGGGTTTAGTCTAGAATTGTGGGAGGGTCTCAAAGGAAATCCAATCTCGGAACTGTATAGCAAATTTATCTTTGTATATAAGAGATGATGATACTGATTCTTTTATTAATCGTCGCCTTGGTACTCGTGTACACCAGGGAACCGAGTGAACTCGTAGAGGTGAAGGAAAAGTACACGGTTCTCAGGAACCACCTTCGGGACACGGACAACCAGAAGTATCACATGCTACATAAGTGTATTCCCATCACCGGTATGAAACGAATGAATGGGTCGGTGGGTTCCAACACAAACAAAGGAGGAGAAATTGTCGTGTGCCTCGACGGGAAGCCAAATGAGATTTTTCATGTGCTCATACACGAGTTGGCCCATTGTACCGTGAGTGAATACGAACACTCTCCGCAGTTTTGGGAAAATTACCTCGAACTTCGAAACATGTGTATCGAGTTGGGTATCTACGAACAGATTCCACAAAAGACGGAATTCTGTGGTCAGCACATTCAGGATAAATAATCTCAGTCTAGTTTAAATGAAGACACCGGTAAACATTTTGATCACGGCCATCGCGTACTGGATAGCCCTGTATGCCGTGACCCTCGTGCCACTCATCTCCAAAAGTTACCACCTTAACCTCATATGGTTCACTGTCGTTATACCCAACGTCATCCGTTTCGCCATCGGTAACATCCCACGACTCGCCGTGGACCGGATATTTTTCCTCTCTGCGACCTTCATCGCGTTAGTTATCACCTTCCTCATTAACCAAGTTTCGTCTGAGACGAAGAAGGCTATGACTGACCCTAAAGCCGACGTTAACAAGAAACTTAAATTGAGTGCCTTGTTAGCGGGAACATTCGCTATGGGTGCTCTCGGTACGTATTATTCTGGAATTGATAATTCCATCTACAGTAATATGGGATGGGAAAGGCCCGTTTAAGGCTTGATGACGTAATCCTTCATGAGATAGAAGACGATCGCCGCGACCACACCGGTGGAAGCAAGACCAACCATACTCCTACCCCCTTGCTCGTTAAGGAACTTGGGGATAGAAGTCGCTAACTTGTCCTGGACAGGCTTGCTGACGGCGAGCGCGGTGCACGCCGCGACAAGAAGAGCGGTCATCTGCTCGTCGGTGAGGTTCATGGGGTTCTTACTGGCGGGCTTCTCAGCCTGACCGTTGGGGCTAGGGTAAGCACCTTGGGGGTCGGGAGCGGCCATCTGCATGCTCTGCATCTTGGGCTGATCAGTCATCATCGGGGGGTCCATCATGATATCGTTAATGGGAGTAGAATCCATCGTCTCTTTATTTTGACTCACATTTTTTTCAGGTGGAATAAAAGCAGTCGATTGATTCTGACTAATGGGAACCATTCCCTCTCCATCGTCCGAGAGGTTCATGGTAAACACTTGTTCTGAAGCCATTTAATATAGCCATATGTTTTAGAATAATTCGAGAGACGCACCTATTTTGTCTTGGTTATCTTGAGATTTGTCTTTTTCGTAGCCTTCTTGGCATCGTCCTCTCTCTGTTGTTGATGTTTGGGATTATACATCTTCTGGTGTAACCTCCACAAGTCCGGACCACCCACTCTGAAATTCTTCCTGAGTGTCGCTTTGTACCAAAACACACAATCCTGAATCTTGTTAGACTTGACCGTATTGTCTAACACGAGGCACTCGTAGTTTTCCGTACAAGCATCCATCACCTTACAGAACATATCGAAAGAGGGAAAAATACCGAAGAATGATTTGTAGAGCTTTTCTCTATTTTGTATGATGTTCTCCCTGAGAATGAACACGTAATCCACGTTAGCACGAAGAGCTGGGGGTAGATCCATCACATATTGCATCGTCAACATAAAGAATATCTTCCAGTGTCTACCATTCATAAAGCACTGACGTATACAGGTATCTTTAAGGAATTTTGAGTCATACATACAGTCATCCAAAAGCATGAAAGCTCCACAATTATTTTTACCCGCACCCACCAACTTTCGTTGCCTGGCCATCACACGTTCTATGGCATCTCGGTCGTAGTCGCCATATACGAACAGGTCTGGAATAAAGTTTGAATAGAAATGATTACCCTCTTCTGTACCTGACAGTACTATACCCGCTGGTAAATGCTTCTTGTAGTACATGATGTCCTTGACCAACGTCGACTTACCCGTGTTTCGCTTTCCTATAAACACACATACCCGATCATCACTCATCGTCTCGGGTTTGAATTTTCTCAACTGAAGATTCATTCTATTGTAGTGTTTCGTTTTATTTACCAAAATTTTACTCATATACAGTAGGAATGGCTGGTCGACTGAGACTCGCCGCCACTGGAGTCCAAGACGAATGGCTCACAGGTGAACCACAGTTTTCTTACTTCCTGGCGAATTTCAAACGACATTCTAAATTCGCATTTGACTACGTAGAGAGCCAGTTCGACGGTGACATAGATTTTGATAAGAGTATCATTTGTAAAATACCTGGAGACAAGGGTGACCTCGTGAGGAACATGACCCTGAAGATTACTTTGAGTGACCCCAAACCCGATGATGGCGACGAGAACGATATGGTGTGGTCACCTTCGGTGATTACGCACATGATAGAGTACGCGGAGCTCCTGATTGGAGGACAACCCATCCAGCGTCTTACAGGGGAATACATCTACATGCATCAACAGTTACACAACACGAA
>Ga0255762_10000810_pt1 | contig 27986 bp, 27 predicted proteins | sample 101ome_16_FD_179962 | JGI IMG/M metagenome (GOLD analysis project Ga0255762, IMG submission 179962) | Coastal salt marsh microbial communities from the Groves Creek Marsh, Skidaway Island, Georgia - 101401AT metaG (version 2) | ecosystem: Environmental > Aquatic > Marine > Intertidal zone >...
CTTTTTGCGAAAAAGAATACTGTCTTAGATTTTGGTAACTCAGGTACAGCGATGAGATTAATCACAGGATTATTAGCAACCATTCCTGGTTTAGAATTAAAACTTCAAGGTGACCACTCATTATCAAAAAGAAATATGAAAAAAATTTTTAATTTATGTGAACTATTTGGAGCAGAGTTTTTACCCGCAAACAAATTTACGCTGCCGATAAAGATGATTACCTCAAGTATTCCAGTCGCTATACAATATGACCCGGGTGTTAGTGCTCAACTAAAATCAGCGGCAATGCTAGCTGGAACAAATGCCTACGGCATCTCAACAATTTATGATCAAAATTTCAGCCGAAATCATACTGAAAATATTTTAGATAAAGTTAAAGCTATTAAAATCCTAAAACAAAATAAACATAACACCATTAAAGTTTTTGGTAAAAAAACATTTAGAGCTCAAAAGTTTGAGGTTCCAGTGGATCCGTCCAGTGCAGCTTTTTTTGTTGTATTAACTATTTTAGCCCAAAATTCAAAATTATCGATTAATCATGTTTGTCTTAATGAACGACGAATAGGTTATCTTAAAATTTTAAAAAAAGCTGGAGCTAAAATAAAACTTACTAAACTAAAAAAAGTTAATAATGAAACGATTGGAACGATTGATGTATCGAGCTCAAAGTTAAAACCACTAAAAGTGAATAAAAAGTTTTATTCGATGACTGCTGATGAATACCCTATCTTGTTTGTAGCTGCGGCTCTTACTAAGGGTCTCTCTAGTTTTGATGGCATTGAAGATCTAACTAATAAAGAAAGTAATAGAGTGAGCGAAATGCAGAAAGTTTTGAATCAAATTGGTATTAAATCACGATATAAAAATGGAAAATTAAAGATTTTTGGTAAAAATAATATTAGGCAAATAAAGAAAAATATTTTAGTGAAAGATTTAGGAGACCATAGAATTTGTATGAGTACAAGTATTTTAGCTTTATTGACCGGTAACAAGGTAAACATTAAAAATTTCTCTACTGTTAATACTTCAGCTCCCTCCTTTTTAAAAAACATTAAAAAAATGGGAGGACGTTATGAAATTAAATAAAAACTCAAAACTGCATATAGCATGTGATGGTTCTGCTGCCTCAGGAAAAACTACCGGAGCAAAATTAATTGCCAAAAAATATAATTTAAAATTTTTATCATCTGGTTTGTTGTATCGTTATGCTGCTTATCAAATATTGAAAAATGATAATTACAAAGTAAGTTTTCTGAAATCTAAATTTAAAACTTTGAACCCTAATAAATTGAATAAACTTAATCTTCAAACGCAAGAAATATCTAATTTTTCTTCTGTTATTGCAAAGAAATTAGCTATTAGAAAAATTCTTAAAAAATTTCAAAGAGATTTTGCAAAAAAAAATAAAAGAATTTGTATCGAGGGAAGAGATATTGGCAGTGTAATCTTGCCAAAAGCTGATATAAAATTTTTCTTTAAATGTAGTTTAGAAATTGCAACAAATCGTAGGTTTAAGGAATTAAGAAAAAAAAACAAAGATATTTCTCGAGCCGAAGTAAAAAAATCCTTAAAATTAAGGAATCTGTCAGACATAAAGCGGAAAAATAGCCCTTTACTGAAAACACGTGATGCGGTACTTATCGACACCGGCAAAACTAAGAATATCAAAGATATGCTTAAAAAAATGTCGGTAATTTTAGAAAAAAAATATAAATAATATGGGTTTAAACACAGAAGTTAATAAGGATAACAAACTAACCGAAGAATTTAAAAAACTCCTAGAGAACGATTTTAAAGATCGTAAATTAGAAGAAAACAATATTGTCTCCGCCGTTATTACTGAAATCACAAAAAATTATGTTGTCGTCGATCTTAAAGCTAAGCAAGAAGGCATGATACCCATTGAAGAATTCAAAAACGAAATGGACAAAATTAAAGTGGGTCAAAAAATTGAAGTTTTTTTAGACAGAATAGAAAGTTATCAAGGTGAAATTATTGTCTCTAGAGATAAAGCTAAAAAATTATCTACTTGGAAGAAAATGGAAAAATTTTATGAAACTCAAGAAGAACTTGAGGGATTCATAACTTCCAAAATTAAAGGTGGAGTAATCTGTGTAGTCGAAGGATTACCAACATTTATGCCGCAATCTCAAATCGACGTCAAACCACCTAAAAGAATTGATCATCTCATGAACGTGCCCATCAAGGTTATAGCAACAAAAATTGATCGCTACCGTGGTAATGTGTGTACAAGTAGAAGAGCTGTTTTAGAAAAAGGCAAAAATGAAAAGTTAAAAGAATTACTTAAAAATCTTAAAGAGGGAGATATAGTTGACAACGCAATTGTAAAGGCAACCACAGATTGGGGAGTGTTTTTAGATATTAGTGGTGCGGATGCTTTGATCCACATATCAGACCTTTCTTGGTCTAAAGTAAAAAAACCAAGTGACATCATTACTATTGGACAAACAGTTAAAGTTAAAATTATAAAAATTGATCCGGAAACTTCTAGAATTTCAGCAAGTATCAAAGCTTTAACTGAAGATCCTTACGCAAACTTAGAGGCTAAATATAAAGTTGGCAAGATCTACAAAGGTAAAATTACTCGTACCGTTGATTATGGTGCCTTCGTTAAGTTAGAAGAAGGTGTAGAAGGCTTAATACACTCAAGTCAAATCGCCTGGGGCAAACATTCAAAAGCAAATAGCGTTTTTAATACAGGGCAAACTGTTGATGTCAAAATTATGGAAATTGATAAAGAAGGAAAAAAAATATCTTTATCATATAAAGAAACCTTAGATAATCCATGGACAGCACTTAAAAATAAAGTTGGGCAAACTTTTGAAGGCTCAATTGAAAAAATCACTAATATTGCTTTATTGGTTAAACTGGAAAATAATTTAACTGGTATGGTTCATTTTAAGGAGTTGAGTTACTTAGAAAACAAGGATGACTTAAAAAAATATTCACCAAAACAAAAAGTTAAAGTGAAGTTATTAGAAGTAGAAAATGAAAAAATAAAATTGTCTATTCGAGCTTTAGAAAAAGATCCAATGGATTGGTTTGCTGAACATAATAAAAAAGTAGGTGATGTGATTACCACGGTTGTGAAAGAAGTGATGAAAACTGGGGTTAAGGTAGCGATTGGAAATTCAGATCATTTAATTACTATCATCAAAAAAAACCAATTAGCGAAAGAAGCAAGTGATCAGAGGCCAGAAATTTTTCAACCTGGTAATAAACTAGACGCTGCAATAACTGAATTAGATATAAGCTCTAGAAAAATTACCCTGTCAGTCAAACAAGCTCAGATAGATGAAGAAAAATCTTTAATTAAGAAATTTGGTAAAGACGCAAGTACCTCAGGTGCTAAACTGAAAGATATTTTTAGTAAAGCATTTAGCTTAACAGGCTCTAAGAAAGATAAAGATAAAGAAGAAAAATAATTGGCTAATTCTGAATTAGTAAAATATTTAAAGACTAAATTTCCACAATTTAAACAAAAAGAAATATCTGACCTAATCAAATTATTTTTTGATGAAATTAAAGATGCTTTAAAAAGAGGACAAACTTCTGAATTTAGAGATTTTTTCATAATTAAACCAAAAAAACTAAAAGAAAACAAATCAGCACGTAACCCTAAAACGGGTGAATTAATATATGTGCCGGAGAGAAAATCTGTTAAATTCAAAATGAGTAAAAAACTTTTTAAGGATCTAAATGCAAAATAAAAATATATTTTTAGCCCTCGATACTGATAATTTTTCTAACGGTTTAAAAATTATCGAACAAGTTAAAGATAAGATTGCAGGCATTAAAATTGGGTTAGAATTGATTAATAGCATCGGTCCAAAAGAAATTGCCAGTTTGGACCAATTTAATTTACCGGTTTTTTTTGATGGCAAGTTTTTCGATGTACCTAATCAGGTCAGTAAAACTATTTTGGCTTTAAGTAAATTTAAAGCAATTAAATATCTAACATTACATGCCTTAGGCTCGAAAGATATGTTAGAAGCGGCAAAACAAGCTGCAACACAAACAAATATTAAATTGTTAGCGGTTAGCGTACTGACGTCCTGGGATCAAAATGATCTGAATAACATTGGCATAGATAAAAAATTAGAAGACCAAGTAAAGCTGCTGGTAGAGTTAGCGGTACGTACTCAAATGGATGGTGTTATCACTTCGGTGGAAAATATAAAAATGATTAGATCTATCACCAAAGATTTAATATTGTTTTGCCCTGGAATTCGTTCGAACAAAAATAACAAACAAGATCAAAAACGAACAGCTAGTTATGCAGAGTTTAAAAAAATTGCAGACGATAAATGTTTTGCAGTAATTGGTCGACCAATCTACGAGGGTGATCCAAAAAAAAATATTGAAAATATTCTTCAAGAATAATGATTGTCAAAGTTTGTGGTTTAACTGACCAAGATCAGGTTCAGACATGCATTGATCATGGTGCTGACTTTTGTGGTTTTATTCTCAACTATAAAAAAAGCCACCGTTACCTTAAACAACATCAATTAGAAAAATTATTAACAATTAACAGGCATAAAACAAAATTTGTTGGTGTGCTGGTTAAACCCTCTTTAGAGGAACTTGATATTTTTAGCCGATTAGGATTCGACTATTTTCAAATTTATGAATGCGCTGATGAGCAAATAAAGACTTACCAGTCTAAGTATCAAACAAAAATTATTGCTGCTCTAAAAATCAGTCAAGCAACAGATGTTTTAAATTATATGCAGTATAAGCATGCCGATTATTTATTATTTGACTCAACGGGTATGGAGAAAACACTTTCTTGGGACTTTGATTGGATTAAAAAGGTACCTACCACAGTTAAAAAGTTTGTGGCTGGTGGCATTGCTATCGATCACTATGAAAAACTAAGTAAAATTAATAAACTGACAAAAATTGCTGTTGATGCATCTGGTGCTTTAGAGACAGATAAGATAAAAGATTTAGAAAAAATTAAAACTTTTCTTAAAATTTATAAAAAAGATGGTTAAACAAAGTCAAAAAAATTCACTTAGAAATGGTCCTGATCATCTGGGTTATTATGGTGAGATGGGCGGTATGGCCGTAGGTGAGACGTTAATGCCAGCTCTTCATGAATTAAATAAAGCTTTTGAAGATGCCATTCAGGATAAAAAATTTTTAGATGAATACGAATACTACTTAAAACATTATGTTGGTCGACCTTCACCTTTGTATTTTGCTGAAAATTTGACCAACTATCTAGGTGGAGCAAAAATTTATTTTAAACAAGAGCACCTAAATCATACCGGAAGTCATAAAATCAATAATTGTTTGTTTCAAGCTCTCTTAGCAAAACGTATGGGTAAAAAAGAAATTTTTGTAGAGTCAGGAGCCGGTCAACATTTCAGTGCTGCCTGTGCTGTGGCAGCTAAATTTAATATGCCTATTACTGGCGTCATGGGAGATATTGATGTCAAAAGAGTTAATCAAAACATTATTAAAGCAAAGCATTATGGTGGCAAACTAGAGGTAGTACCTGGTTCGCTAAAAGAGGCAATAACTCATGCAATAAAAAAATGGATCAGTTCTCCTGACATTTACTACATGATTGGTTCAACAGTATCTAGTTATCCTTTTCCAAAAATTGTCCAGTTTGCTCAAAGTGTGATTGGGAAAGAAATAAGAGAACAGTGTCTGGAACTTGAAAAAAAATTACCAAATATGATTGTGGGTTGTGTCGGGGGTGGTTCAAACTTTATGGGAGCGATACATGAATTTCTAGACGATAAAGATGTTATAAAAATTGGAGTGGAAGCTGCTGAAACTGCTGCTTTGTCTAATGGTACAGTTGGCATCATGCAAGGGATGAAAACTTATATGCTACAGAATGAGGATGGATCAAAATCTTTAGGAGGATCTTCACTTGGAGCTGGCATTCAATACTTTGCTGTAGGTCCAGAACATTCCTATCTTAAACAAGTTGGTGCGGTTAAATATACTAGTGCTACAGATAAAGAAATCTTAGAAGCATATAAACTGGTAGCAAAAACTGAAGGTATATGTTCCGCATTAGAACCAATGGCTGCGGCGGCGGAAGTGATAAAACAAGCTAAAGGTAAAAATAAAGATTTTATTATAGTGATGAATCTTTGTGGTCGTGGTGAAAAGGATTTAGAGACTATTGAACAACATATCGGAAAAGATTTTGACTGACAGATTAAAAAAAATATTTTCAGCAAAAGAACAAAAAACAAAACTAATAACTTATTTTGTTGGTTGTCACCCAACCTATGCGGTGAGTCTTGCAACCATCAAAAGCGCTATTGATAATGGTGCTTCAATTATTGAATTAGGATATCCTACCTCCGAAGCGTCAGCTGAGGGACCAATTATTAAAGCGGCGCACGATCGTTGTTTGAAAAATGGAGTAAATTTAAAAGAAGTCATCAAATTAGCTGCTGAAATTAGAAATTATAATAACGAGGTTGGTATTATACTAATGGGCTACATGGCAAATCTCTATCTCTACCCTATTGAAAAATTTACAAAAGATGCAGCTAAGGCTGGAGTCGATGGTGTGTTAGTGGTTGATGCTCCGCACGAATTAAAGGAAGAAAATATTTTAAGAGCAGAACTTGAAAGAAATAAACTTGGTTTGATTAAATTAATTTCACCAACGACAACTACTGAACGATTAGAAATGATCACTAAGTTAGCCAAAGGTTTTATCTATTGTGTAAATGTAAAGGGTATCACCGGAGTTAAAAAAGCTGAAAAAGACGAGGTCACTGCCATGATCAATAAAATTAAAAAGTTTAGCGACTTACCTGTCTGTTCTGGGTTTGGTATCAAAACACCTGAAGATGCTAAAATTATTGCTGGGAGCGGCTGTGAAGGTATTGTGATTGGCTCAACTTTGGTGGAAGAAATTGAAACAAATCTTGAAGACAAAAAATTACCACAAATCATTGGAAATAAGATAAAGTTATTTGTAAATATATTGAATTAATGAATTGGATCTCAAAATTTTTAAAACCCAAGTTAAAATCACTTTTTAAAAAAAAATCATCATTATCTAATGAAACTTTATGGACCACTTGTGAGTGCAAGAATTTAATTTACAAAGAAGACTTACACAAAAATTTAAATTGCTGTCCTAAGTGTGGTTCACATCACAAATTAACTAGTCAAGAACGATTTCAAATCTTTTTTGACAACAAAGAGTATCAACTTTTAAATCCGCCCGTACCTGAAGATGATCCTCTGCAATTTGTCGATACCAAAAAATATTCTGATCGTCTTAAAGCTGCACGGAAATTAACTGGACAAAACGACAGTTTGTTAACGGCTACCGGTAAAATTAACAACATTGATATCGTTGCGGGGGCAATGGATTTTCGTTTCATAGGTGGAAGTTTTGGTGCTGCTGCTGGTGAAGCTTTTGTGCATGCTGCTAATCATGCAATCCAAAACAATATGCCATTTATAATGTTTAGTTCCTCTGGTGGCCAACGGATGATGGAGTCAGCGATAGCTTTAATGCAAATGACGCGTACAGTAATGGCAGTAAATGATCTTAAAAAAAATAATATTCCTTTTATTGTTGTTCTGACGAATCCAACAACTGGTGGCGTAACAGCTTCCTGGGCAATGCTTGGGGATTTTTTAATTTCTGAACCTAAAGCGGTAATTGGTTTTGCTGGTCGCCGAGTGATACAAGACACTGTGAGAGAAAATCTACCAGAAGAATTTCAAACAGCAGAATATGTACAAGAACATGGCGGTATTGATCTAGTAGTAGAAAGACCATATCTAAAATCAACTATCACTACTTTGCTTAATGTTTTATTGAAAAAATATCAGTCTCAGTTTAATAGTACTGAGACAGATGAAGAACACCAACCACTTTTATCAAAAGCTTCAGGCTAAATATTCACGAAAAATTGATCTAGATTTAGAGCGAATAAATCGAGTTCTTTTTAAATTAAATTTTCCTCATTTACACATTAATCAACCCATCAATATTATTGGATCTTCAGGTAAGTTCTCCACCTTAACCTGTTTAAAATATTTTTTTGCAGCCAATAAAAAAAAGGTTTCAACCTTTATAAGTCCTCACTTATATGATTTGCGAGAACGATTTGAGTTTAATGGTAAAACATTATCTTTAGCAGAAATTAAGAAATACCAATCACAAATTGAAAAAACAAAAATTAAATTAACACTGTTTGAATTAATCACGTTAATTCAAGTCTTGGCGTGCAAAGATAAAAAAATGGACATTAATCTCTTTGAAGCAGGGTTATTTTTTCGCGGAGACTCAACGCGACTTTGGAAAATGCCTGCTGCCCAAATTATTACCAATATCAACTTACAACATAAGGACTGGTTAGCAAAAAAAACGATCAAACAAATTTGTTATGAAAAATGTGCTTTTCTCTCTGCAAACACTAAAATTTTTATCGGTAAGCAAACTCCCTCTACTTTGCGACTGATTAAGCAAAATTTAAAAAACAATCCTAGTGAAGTATTTTACCCTTCTAATTGGCAAATAAAATCCAAACAAAATAAGATTTATTACTCTGATCCAAAAAACAATATTACAATCAAAAATGATAACATTGTTAGCCAAGGTTTATTGCATAATTTAGGTTTAGCAATTTATGTTGCTTTAAATTTTGGTGTTTCAAAAAAAATAATACAAAAAACAGCTGCTAAAATTATTTTTCCTGGGCGACTACATAATATTACCAAGGGAAAATTAAGAAAGTTAGTTCAACCCAATACACAATTAATATTAGATGGGTGTCATGCGCCTACAGAAGGTGAGAATTTAAGTCGTTATCTGCGCACGCTTAAGCAACCTATTTATGGTGTTTGGGGAATGTTAAAAAACAAGGAACCAGAACATTTTATTAAAAAGTTTAGAGGGATTTTCAAAACAATTATTCCTGTTCCTATTAGTGGTGAACCCAACGCTTGTTCGACCAAAGAGTTGAAAAAAATATTATTTAAAAATAAATTTCAAATAGGAACTGCTAATAATTTTAAATCAGCCTTAACCACTTTAGCTCAAAAACCAACCGGTACCATTGTGGTCTTTGGCAGCTTATATTTGATCGGTGAAGTTTTAAGTAAAAATTAATTACTGTTTAACCCAGTCTTCGAAGCCTTGCATCCCTGCCCAACCGGTTTGTCGAGAAACTTCTTCTTTACCTTTCCATTTAATAAATAATGGAACGCCTCTGACCATCAGTTCAGCACCAAGATTAGGACATTTATCGACATCAATCTCAACGATCTCAACATTATCTTTTAATTTCTCGGCAACTTCAGCCACCGGGCCTTTGCTGGCCTGGCAAGGAGCACACCAAGTGGCTCCTACTTTAACGACTCTTACTTTATCATCAGCCTGTAAGAAGTTTTTAAACTCTACTTCACTTATTTCTTTTAATGATGCCATACTACTTAATTAGTTATTTTTTTTTGTAAGTCAACAATGCTATTTTGCTTTTTCATACATTGTTTGTAATTCTTCTATATAACCATTGATCTCTTCTAACTGTGAAATAATTTCATCATTTCCCTCATGTTTATTTCTAAGATCGTCAATAGCCTGCATTGCGGACGGTATAGTTGTAAAAGGTTTTTTTTCCGTGCTTAGAAAATTATCAGCAAAAAACTTACTGATTTGTTTATATTCCGTTTGGTCTAAGAGCTCCGGACTATTCTCATAAATTAAACGTTTTGCAAAATAAGAGTATCGTTCATCAGTAAATTTATTTCTTAAGTTATATTTATCTTTCCAGTTATCTGTTTGATTAAAATCTTCAATCACCTTTTGATCTTTGGAACCAGGAAATCCTCCTGAGTAAATTGTTTCTTCAACAAATTTATCAACTTGGTTGTTTGCTTCTTTTTCCTCTACTTCTTCTTTTTTGATCAAACTTACTTTTTCAGCAAATTCTTTATTCATCTTAATTTTTTTTGCCCTCTCTAATAACTTCGTCATGCCAATTGCATTATAAGGTTCAAAATTTTTAAGATATGAAGGGTTCATTAAAATAGGATGTGCTGAATGTTTTATGGTTCTAACGGGTTTGGGTTTACCTTTTAACTCCTCTTTTAAATGATGAACATTTAATGTTAACAAGTGATCAATATCGTGTCTTAGATCGACACAAAGCGGCCAAGTAAATTTTGGATGTGGACATAGGTAAGTTACAAGATGAGGTCTGGGTCCCCCTCCATAGTTTTCAGTGACAATAACCATTTGTTCATTTTCTAAAATTTTCATAACTTCCTGCTTGCTAGTCGTTAACATAGATGAGTCCCAAACACTTTTGGCTTTTTCTTTTAATAATTTAGCCGTTGATAACGTTGCTTCACAATCACTGAGAGCTGTATGTTTGTCTTCATGCTTTAAATCATTAGCTGTACTAATGCTGGTGAGCTTAAATTCAGCATTACCTTTTGAAGTGGTCCCAGTTTTAATTGAACCTGGGTAAAACAAATGTGCACTTCTAGCTACATGAATAAGATCAGCTTCTGAGTTGCCGTTAGAGTTTAAAATATAAGTTTTTTCTAAATTTCGAAACATCGTTGACCTAATAATATTTCGATCAAAATTAGTTGAGTTCCAGCCCATGCTAATATTTTTACCCCACTTACTAAGCGTATCAACAAGCTGCTTGGTCATTTGGTATTCAGAAAGATTAGTTTCTTTAAGTCTTTTAATAGAAATTTTATTTGTTATTAGTGCTCCTGGGTGTGGGATAAAAGTTTTATTCAACCTTGCATGAAAAACAGCGCGGTCTAGTTCCTGTAAATTATCATTTACTAATATCATCGCACATTCCAAGATTTGTGAAAAGTGCAGAGAACTGTCGCTAGTCTCTAAATCATATATTACTAAATTTGGCATTATGGTCTTTTATAATGAATTAAGAAAATTATTTACTTAAAACTTTTACTTTTTCTGAGTTATCCTCAACTGCTTCCTTGACTTGATCTGGATCTTTAATGTTGCTCAACGTGTTCATAATTGAACGCGCATCTCGACCAAAACTTTCAGTCGCTGTTATTGCCTGCTCGAGTTTTTTTCTAAGTTCAACTATATTATCAAAGTGTTTTTCAAATCGAGAAGTTATCGTTCTTAAATCACTATAAATTTGGGTTGCATGTTTTGATACTTTGAGCGTTTGAAATCCTAAATGATAGGATTGCAATAAAGCAGATAAAGTATTTGGTCCAGCAACAGTAATTCTGTATTTTGTTTGTAATTCTTGAAGCAGTAGTTCTTTAGTTTTCGGGTCCCGATAACTTGACAGTTCTGCAAACAAACCTTCGGTTGGGGCGTAGACAATGGCAAAATCTGTGGTTTTGGGTGGTGCAATATATTTGCTACTCACTGCTTTCGCTTTGTTTCTAAAAGCTGAAGCTAACTCTTTTCTTGCCTCTGCTAAAGCATCTTTATCTTTTGCTTGGTAAGCCTCATCTATTGCTTTAAATTTTTCTATTGGCCAATGGCTATCAACGGGTACTAAAACATTTTGTAATTTAATTGCAAATTCTACGGTATCTGAAGTTTCTTCAGGTTTCATCTTCACGTTAGCAATAAATTGAGATGCAGGGAGTAAATCTTTTAATAAGGATGCTAAAGAAAATTCTGCTAAAACACCATATTGTTTTACTCCAGCTAATATTCTGCTGAAGTTTTCTTGACTTTTATTTAATGTTTCTACTTGCCTGTTAAAAACATTAACCTTCTCATCTACTCTGGTTAATGCTCCAGTCATATCTTTGGCGATATCTTTGGACATTGAACCAAAAGACTCACTGAAAGTATTTCTTAGGGAGCTAAGTTCATCTTTTAAAACTTGTTCAGTGTTATCAATCTTAGTTTCTGACTTATTCTTAAATAAATAAAAAATGACCCCTAGATTGAGAACAAGCAAAATTACAACTAAAATGATCAATAATGATTCCATTGAAATTCAATATAGCACATATTTAAAATAGTGAATTTTCATAAATTACTTAGGTTATATCAGGTAATTTACACTGCGACACTATTGAGAATGATTATCAATTGCAATATACTATATGAGAACGATTATCAATTACTAAAATGAAATTTATTGTAGCGAGCTTATTATTTCTCTCATCAATGCTGGGCAATGTTTTTGCCGAAGAAGTTAATGTTTTTACTTCAAGACATTATGAGTCTGATAATGAATTGTATAAAAAATTTACAGAACAAACTGGCATCAAAGTAAACGTCATCTCTGGTGAAGATGGTGCGCTTCAAAAAAGGATTAAGGAAGAAGGTAAAGACAGTAAAGCCGATCTTTACATCACTGCTGATGCTGGAAAGCTTGGTGCATTTGAAGCTGAAGGATTGTTTCAAACGGGCGCAAGTTCTAATTTAATAAAATCAGTGGTACCTGAACAATTAAGAACAGAATATTGGGTTAGTATTGCAAAACGAGCACGGGTGATTTTTTATGATCCTGCAAGGACTACGCCAGATCCAAACTTAAGTTATGAAGATCTGTCACATCCTGAATTCAAAGGTAAGATCGTCATTAGACAATCAAATAGTGTTTATAATCAATCCTTGGTCGCTTCACTGATTGAGAATGATGGTTTGGAAAAAACAAAGATTTGGGTTAAAGAATTTGTCAAAAACTTTGCTAGGCCTGCAAAAGGTAATGACCGATCACAAATCTTAGCGGTGGCAGCTGGTGAAGCTGATTATGCCATTGCTAATACGTATTACATCGCCTTGATGCTTTCAGGTAAAAAAGGTTCTGAACAAAAAGTTGCAGCAAGGAAAGTTAAAATATTATTTCCTAATCAAAAAGGTCGAGGTACTCACATGAACATTAGTGGAGCTGGCATATTAAAGCATGCGTCTAATAAGGATAATGCGATTAAATTATTAGAATTCCTTGTTACTCCTGAAGCTCAAAAGCATATCGTCAACAATACCTTTGAATACCCCATCATCGATGGTGTTGAGCCTAGTCCCTTAATTTCTCAATTTGGTCTAGACTTTAAACAAGACCTTGAAACAAATGTTTCAACCTTTGCTAAGAGGCAAGCAGAAGCCTTAAGGATCATGACTGAAGCGGGTTGGAATTAATCAATAAGTTATGAGCTTGATCAGAAACATAAATCCTTGGTTCATTGCTTCACTTTTCATTTCTTTGATCGTGGCCATTCCCTTGATCACGGTGTTTGGTAGTTTCTTTAATTCGACAAGTGAATACTATCAATTGCTAAGAGAAACTTACTTAATGACTTATGTTTCAAATTCTCTTCTGATTTTAATTGGTGTGATGAGTTTGACTTTTTGTCTTGGCGTATTTGCAGCTTACTTCGTTTCTTTTTATGATTTTCCTGGAGTGAATTTCTTCAAATGGGCATTGGTCTTATCGTTTGCCGTACCCGCTTACATTTATGCTTATTCGCTAACCGCTTTCTTTGAAAATTATGGCTCATTACATGGCCTATTGAGCTTCTTGTTTGGGGAGCAAAATTACAATCCTTACATTCCAAAGTTTGATGGTCTGGCAGGAGCCATTCTTTCCATGTCATTTTCATTATTTGGTTACGTTTATGTTTTAACGAGAGCTTCTTTTTATCATCAATCCCATAACTTAATTGAGGTGAGTAAGAACCTTGGTTATAGCGCACGAGAAAGTTTTTTAAAAATTATCTTACCTTCTGCACGCCCTGCAATCGTTGCAGGCTTAGCCTTGGTTGCGATGGAGTGCTTGGCTGATTTTGGAACCGTTTCTTTCTTTGGTATCTCAACTTTAACAACGGGTATTTATAATTCTTGGATATCCTTTGATGACTTAAATACGGCCAATCAATTATCTTTCATATTACTAATCTTCATCTTCGTGCTTTTCTTTGTTGAAAATCATTCAAGAGGTGATGCCAAGTATCACCAGCCTTCACGGGGTTTTAGACAAATTCCAAGGATTGAACTCACCAAGAACAAAGGACGTTTAGTTTCACTTTTTTTATCGATCTTATTTTTCTTGAGCTTTCTTTTTCCCTTCTTACAGATGAGTTACTGGACGATCAAGTTTCCAAAATACTTTGAACAAATTGATATCCTCGCCTTAAACCTAAATACGCTAATTTTAGTCATCTTAGCCAGCATAGCGCTAATTGGATTTTCATTTCTGATTAATTTTGGCAATCGAATTTCAAAAAGTAAATTATTAGATCAACTTAGCCTTTTTTCCATTTCAGGTTATGCGATGCCAGGAATTATCCTTGCCATTGCCTTCATGACTTTTATCTCTTGGACAAGTGAAGCCCTAGAGACATTTGGAATTTTTGGCATCAAGAGTGTATTCATTGGTTCCGTTCTTGGACTGATCTTTGCTTATTTCATTCGTTTTTATTCTTTGGCATTCAATGGAATCAAATCAAGTTACTTAAAGATTAATCAATCCATTGATGAAAGTTCATACCTACTGGGTTACACTAAATTTAGAACCTTTAGAAAAATTCATATTCCTCAACTCAAAGATAGTATCGTCTTGATAGGGATCCTAATTGCAATTGAAATCATTAAGGAATTACCCATGACTTTGATCTTAAGGCCTTTTAACTTTGATACCTTTGCAACTAAAGCTCACGCTTATGCCTCTCAAGATTTATTACAAGGTGCAGCTCTTCCTTCGCTGTTCCTAATTTTATGGGGAGGATTACTTATTTTTTTAACTTCTAAACATATACTTTCGGAGAAATAATATTATATATCCTTATGCCTTTTCAAAATGTCTTACAAATAACTAATGTAACCTTCGTAGCGAGTAAGAATAACAAGGTTTTGGATTTTAACCTTACTATTAAAAATGAGGGAGATATTATTTGCTTACTTGGTCCATCAGGCATTGGGAAAACAACGATCTTAAGATCCATTGCAGGTTTGCAAAAAATCGTAAAGGGAAAAATTATTTTAAAAGGAGAAACACTTTCATCTGAAAAAAGGCACATCGAGCCTGAGAGAAGAAACATTGCTCTTTCATTCCAAGACAATAGTTTATTTCCTCACTTTACTGTTTTGGAAAACATTAACTTTGGCGCAAAGCGAAACCGAAAAGCAAATTATGAAATGAATGCAAAAGAATTAATCGAGATCTTACACTTAGAGGGTATTGAGGGAAAATATCCTCATCAAATTAGTGCTGGAGAAGCTCAAAGGATTTCACTTGCTCGATCACTAATGTCAAAGCCTGATTTATTGTTACTGGATGAGCCTTTTTCCAACATTGATCAAAGTTTAAAAGTTGAAGTGCAAAAGAACATCAAGAAAATCTTAAAAGAAAAAAAAATCACGACGATTATGGTGACACATGATTCTTATGAGGCTTATGATATGGCAGATTATTGTGGCATCATCTTAAGTCAAACAATGAAGCAGTATGATACGCCATACAACGTACACCATACTCCAAATTCAATTGAGGTTGCTAACTTCCTTAACAAAGGAATACTCGTCGATGCCAAAGTCATTGACGATGAAACTGTTGAACATGCTTGCTTAGGCAAGATCAAGGGACACTTAGTCAATAAATATCCAAAAGATACTCTTGTTAAATTATTAATCCAACCTGAGGATTTGGAGCACGATGATAAGAGTAAGCTTCAACTTAAAATCGTAGATAGAAAATTTAGAGGAACGAATTTCATTTATACGTTAAAAACTAAGAATGAGGACTTAATTCCAGTATTTGTTCATTCACACCACATTCATCAACATGAAGTTGAAGAAAACTTTGGGATTAAAACGCCCATTTATATTGATCACTTAGTGTGTTTTTAATTTGATAAATAATTGATTGTCCTTTTGCAATAACGGCTTGTGCTTATTCTTTGTGCCTAAAGAGTAAGTTAATAGCTTAGTCAGAAAGCAGATTTAAATAGCTCTCATTAAAACTTAAAAACACATTTTGATTTTTCTTAAAACTTTTCTGTGTTTCAGAGTCAATTACAAATAGATTTCCAACATTGGTCTTGACTTGATACTGTATTGTATTGCCTACGAAAGAGGCATTGATAACTTGACCTGGGATTGATTTGTCAGAACGATCAGCACCAATCTTTATTTTGTCAGGTCGAATTGAAACACTTGGTTGAGCAATCGGTTTTAGCGCTGAGTTTATTTTAAAAGCAAGATTCTCAATTTTAATATCAAATTGTTTGCCTTGATTAGCTGTAATTGAACATTTGATAATATTCGAGTCACCAATAAAATCAGCAACAAATTTTGTATTGGGTGTATTATAAAGATCTCTAGGAGTTCCTTGCTGAGCAATAACAGCTTTGTTCATTACGATAATGCTATCAGAGATTGCTAGGGCTTCCTCTTGATCGTGGGTAACATAAATTGTTGTGACGCCAAGAGTTTGTTGTAAACTTCTAATATCTTCCCTAACCTGTCTTCTCAATTTACTATCTAAGTTTGATAAAGGTTCATCAAATAATAATACTTTCGGTTCTAAAACAATTGCTCGGGCAACAGCCACTCGTTGTTGTTGTCCACCTGACAGTTCTGAAGGCATACGTTTGTCAAAACCTTCAAGTCCTACAAGTTTGAGAGTATTAAATGTTTTCTCGCTATATTCTTCTTTAGGAGTATTAACCATTCTTAATCCGTACGAAATATTTTCAAAAACATTCATGTGCGGAAATAAAGCATAAGATTGAAAAACCATTGAAACATCTCTTTCAGTTGCAGGCAAAATCGTGACATCTTCACCATCAATAAAAATATTTCCGCTCGTCGACCTTTCAAGTCCAGCAATCATTCTAAGCGACGTAGTTTTGCCGCAACCCGAGGGACCTAACAAAGTAGTTAGAGTTCCTGGTTGAAACTCGCAGCTAATATTATCTACTGCAATAGTTTCATTAAATTTCTTTGAAACGTTTTTAAATTCAACTTTAACTTTTTTCATTTTATCCCGCTCCTTGCAATAAACTAAACCCTTGATCTCGTCTACCTAATTTTCTTCGTCCAACAATTAATTGGATGACTACAATCGTCAACAACATTACAACGATTAATGCTGACGAATAAACAATAGCTAAACCATAATCATTATTTTCTAACCTTCCTAAAATATAAGAGGTTGCTAAATCATATTTAGCGCTTACTAGGAAAATCACTGCACTGATGGCTGTCATAGCTCGAACGAAAGAGAAAACTAAAGAAGCAATAATTGCCGGTTTTAAAAGAGGCAAGATGACATTCGTAAAAGTTTGGTAACTAGATGCATTTAAGGTAGAAGATGCCTCATCTAAATGCGGATCTAATTGGTTCATAGAGGCAATTCCCGCTCGGACCCCAACTGGCATATTTCTAAATACAAATGAAATAATTAAAATAATTCCTGTTCCAGTTATTTCAATCGGTGGTGTATTAAAGGCAAACACGTAACTAACTCCAATTATAGTTCCTGGGATAGCAAAAGATAGCATGGTGCCAAATTCAAAAGCTCGTTTGCCAATAAAGTTATGACGCGTTAATAAATACGCAGTCAGTATCCCGATGGCAGCTGTTGGCGGTGCTGATAAAATAGCTACCCAAAAAGTCGTCGAGAAAGAATTCCACGCCGTTCCTGTCCAATGTAAACCACCAATTTTTTCATCATAAGCTACACTAAATGCCTCAATGTAATGTTTTAAAGTAAATTGATGATTTACACCCCACATTTCAACGAAACCGCCAAACATAATCATTACATAAATGATTAAGGTTAACAGCCCCCAAGGCACTACAACAAAATAGAGAAAGTTTTTAACTGGACTTGGTAGTTCTGAGTATAAACCGCTGTCACCCTTTCCAGTGATTGATACATAAGATTTTTTCCCCAACCATTGATTTTGAATATAAAATGAAATCAAGACCATCGATAATAAAATCATAGCTAAAACGGCGGCACGGGACTCATCATATTGAGCGCCGACAACTGCAAAGAAAATCTCAGTTGATAAAACATCATAATCTCCGCCTAAGACCAAAGGATTTCCAAAGTCAGCTAAGCTTTCAATAAAACCAAGGAGAAAAGCATTAGCAATACCGGGTCGCATCAAAGGAAAGGTTACTGTTTTAAATACCTGCCATCTCGATGCTCTTAGGGTTTGAGAAGCTTCTTCCATCGATGGTGAAATGCTTTCCACCACACCAATTAAAACTAAAAAAGCAATTGGTGTGAATGCTAACGTTTGCGCAAACCAAATTCCTGATAAACCATAAATCCATCTTGAACGCTCTATTTCAAAACCCCACTCGAGAAAAGATGAAACAGCACCACTTCGTCCAAATAAAATAATAATCGCTAAACCAATTACAAAAGGCGGGGTAATTATAGGTAAAACAGATAAAACTTTGAATAGTCTTTTAAGTTTAAAATTTGTTCGCGCCACTAACAGGGCAAAACCTAATCCTAAAAACGTTGATGAAAACGCTGTTAAAATTCCCATCCACAAAGTATTCCAAACAACGCCACACCTTAATTCGCTATAAAGACAATCAATGCCCCAGAGTCCTTTATTAATAAATTTTCCAGAAAAACTTACTAAATTATGAACGCCTTCTGTGTCTAAGAATGCACGGTCAAACATACTGAGGATCGGATAGAAAATAAAAATAGTAACTAAAATAATGATTGACCAAATAGTCCCGACGATAAAGTTATCTCCATTTAACCACCCACGCGAAGATAAACCATGGGTAATATAAAAGATAAAAGTTGAAATTGTTAAAACGGCACCAACGCCAATTCCAAATTGGCGATCAACCTCACCGAATGTTTCTTGTAAAGTTAAAAAATTCCAGCCCCTAACTCCAATCGCAAAACCTTGAAAAAAGAAATATAAGAATCCTAGCAGTCCACAGATAAGAAAAATATTAGAGTAGGTGCGACGCTGTGATTTTAAAAAAACTAAAATAATTGGAAAAACTAATGGTAACGCCAAAGGCAATAACCATTTTTTTTCATGAAAAGCTAAATAAAAAGCTGGTCCGTAATCTTCTAATTCGTATTCAAGCAGCCATTCAAAAACAAAAAACCCGTCATTGATCATGTACCACGGAAGAATAAAATAACCTAAACTTCCAATGAATATCCAACCAATGACGAGCTTTCTCATCAAACTTATCTTGGTAAATTAGATACGTCGTTGTCCCATTTACCTAGAAGCTGACCTCTTTTATCTTTGTTCCCGTATGTTTTGAAATCATAATTAATTAATTTGATTTGAGATAATACAGGAGCATCAGGGTCGCCTTTAGCTTTAGTATTCGCAGGAACCTGTAACGATTGACCTGAGTTAAATACTAAAGTTTGCGCGGCTGGACTAAGTGCCCAGTCGTAAAAGACTTTAGCTTCTTTCATATTTCGAGCACCTTTAATGATACTCATTGAACCTACCTCATAGCCAGTGCCTTCAGTTGGTGACACTACTGCAATTGGTAAACCGCTTTTCTTTTGTTTAACCGCATCGTGTTGGAACACAATACCAATAGTTGTTTCACCTCTAGCAGCTGCTTTGATCGGTGCAGATCCAGATTTAGTATATTGGTTAACATTCGCATGAAGTTTTTTCATGTAATCCCAACCTTTATCTTCACCTAAAATTTGCATGATAGTTGCTAATGTTGTGTAAGCAGTACCAGATGAATTGGGGTTAGCAATTTGAACTTCACCTTTGTATTCTGGTTTAGTTAAATCAGCCCATGATTTTGGAACTGGTAAGCCTTTTGATTTTAAAAGTTCCGTGTTGTAACCGTAGCCCAAAGCCCCAACGTAAATTCCAACCGATCTATAATCAGCAAATTTAGCTTGGTTTTGTGCAGCTGGTAATAAATCTTTTAAGTGTTTTGATTTATACTTTTCAGTCAAACCTTCTTGAGCAGCCGTTAAGTGTGGGTCACCTGTTCCCCCATACCATACATCACCTTTTGGATTTGAAGACTCTGCTTTAATTTGAGCAAACGTTTCACCAGAACTTTTTCTTGTCATCGCAACGTCAATTCCAGTGTCCTTTTTGAAACCTTGAATTAAAAGTTCACAAACTTCTATTTCCACGCTGCAATAAAGTGTTAAATTCCCTTTAGCAAACGAAGGAAAAGAAAAAGACATTAGAAACAATGTTGAAAAAACAAAAAGTATTTTTTTTACATTTTTCATGTTGTTCTCCCTTTGTTAATTTATTGGATTAGATTATAAAAACTTAGTTTTGTGAAGTGCTATAATAAAGTTTTTAATACTACCTGAGGTTTAAGTTTATAATTAAACTTGCAATTACTTATAAAAATATTAGATAGCGAGAATATGACCTATAAAGAATTTTTAGAGCAGTTGGAAGTTTTGGGTATGGATATTGATGATGTTGCTGAAGCATTAGATATAGAAGTTACCGAAATAGAGAAATGGGAAGAGCTAGAAGAAATTCCTGCTGAAGCTGAAGATTGGATCAAAGAGGAACAAGATCTTGTTGACGGGGAAAATGAAGACGAGGATGAGGAAGATCTTGACGAAGAAACTACTGAAGATTAATTTTAATTTAATGCAATTATTAAAATTATTATCTTTTATACTTATCTCTGTTTTTATCCAGCAAACTAGTTTTTCTAAGGAAGTTAAAGTTTTTGAATTTACAGCTAATGAATTGGAAACATTGGATAAAAGGAAAATTAAAGGTGAAACTATTTATACTCTAGGTTCTAACGAAAAGGGAAATTTTATCAAAGCTGAAGCTAACGCTGCTGGCTCTGGTCTAGGAAAAGAAATAACAATTAATTTAAACGAAACACCTTTCATCAATATTACATGGAAAGTTGAGAAAAGTTTGGGTGATATTAATCCTAAAGAAAAGAAAATGCATGACTTTGCCGCCAGGGTTTTTGTAGCTAAACAAATGGGTCTTACACCATTATCGAATAAGGCAATTAATTTTGCTTTTAGCAATACTTACCAACCACAAGATTATTGGACTTCGCCTTGGACCAAATCTTCAATTGATTATGTTTTATCTTCATCGAAAGAACATTTAAATGAATGGGTTACCGTTAAAGCTAATGTTAAAGAATTATATAAAAAGTTACACGATTTAGACCTTGAGGATATTGATGGCGTTGCTATTTTTGCTGATACAGATAATACTAAACTTTCTGCTATTAGCTATTTCCAAAATATTTACTTTTCCTCAAATTAAAAGCCAATTATAACAAAACTATGAAAGATACGTTTGTTTATATTTTGTATGGCATAGCTTTGGGTTTAGCAATTTACCTCGCTGATAAATACCTTTTCTAAAACCACGCTATGTTTTTTGATTTGCAAAAATCCTGAAGTTTTTTGGGATAATCTGTGATGATACCGTCCACACCATATTCGATCATTCTTTGAAAATCACTCTCACTATTAACTGTCCAAGTATTGACTGCCAATCCAAGATTATGGGCAAGATCAACGTTTTGTTTGGTAACATCACGGTAAAATGGACACCAAGCATGACCAGCTAATTTTTTTATAACTTTAGGTAACTCGAATAATTCAATTTCAGATATATTTTCATCCACCCAAGGTGAATTAGCTGAAATATTTTTTTTAAAAGACCCCAGGTCTTGCTGCAAAGATAAATGACCTCTTAAAATATTGGGTGCCTGTTTTTTAAATTCTTTAATAATTCTCCAGTCAAACGAAGAAATTAAAGTGCGATCGTCCAAACTTGATTTTTTTATTTCATTTAAAATAAGTTGTACCATCTCATTAGGTTTAGGTGTTAAGCCCTCTTCAACTGGGGTTGATTTAATTTCTAAATTTAAAAAAACATCTTTATTGGCATTTTGATTTAATAACTCAAATAATTTGGCTAAGGTTGGGATCCGTATATTGTCTAATTGTTTTTGATCTTTAAACCGCCTGCCATAGGAACTACTGGGATTAATGCTACCAACATCATATTGCTGAAGTTCTTGTGAAGTTATCTGATTTACCTTTTGGTCACGGTTTAATAACCACTGGCCTTGGGCATCCCTAGTGTTACTGATATTCAATCTAAAATCATGCACGAGCACTGGAATTGAATCTTTGGCAATCAATACATCAAATTCGAATGCTTTAACTCCAGTGGAAAACAAATATTCAAACCCTTCAATAGTATTTTCAGGATAATCTCCTCGAGCGCCTCGATGACCATAAATCCTTACATAATTTGGTTTCATCAACACTTAATTAATCCTCTCACCCGTTTCTCTGTCAAACAAGTGAACTTTTGTGGAGTCGAAACTTAATTTTATTTTATCACCAATGTCTTTTTTGTTGAGAACACCTGGTACACTGATAACTAAACTTTGATCAGAATTTTCAAGATTAGCATGCACTAATGTGTCTGAACCGATCATTTCAAGCATATCGACATGAGCGTTTAAATTGCCCTCTTTGCTAATTTTCAAGTCTTCTGGTCTAATACCAAAAGCAATCGATCCCTTTTTCTTGCTACTAAGATTAATTTGATTGCCATTAACAAATTTTATTTGGGAACCATCACTTTCACACTGAAATATATTCATAGCTGGGCTACCAATAAATTGGGCGGTAAATAAATTTTTAGGCTGCGAGTAAACTTCAATCGGTGTTCCGACCTGCATCACTTTACCTAAATTCATCACAACCAAACGATCTCCTAAGGTCATCGCCTCTATTTGGTCGTGTGTCACAAATACCGAAGTAGTTTTTAATTGTGTATGTAATTTTTTAATCTCTAGCCGCATTTGCACTCTAAGCGCAGCATCAAGATTAGATAAGGGCTCATCGTACAAAAAGGCAACCGGACTTCTCACAATAGCTCGACCCATAGCAACTCGTTGTCGTTGTCCTCCCGATAACTGACTTGGTTTTCGGTCAAGAAAATCATTTATTTTTAATATGTTGGCAGCTTTTTTAACTCTGTCATCAATTTCATTTTTTGGAATCTTTGCTATTTTAAGACCATAAGCCATATTATCGTAAACACTCATGTGCGGATAAAGAGCATAGTTTTGAAAAACCATAGCAATATTTCTCTCCATCGGCTCAAGGTCATTTACTTTTTTGCCATCAATTAAAACTTCTCCGCTATTCACTTCTTCAAGTCCTGCGATCATTCTTAGTAGTGTAGATTTTCCACAACCTGAAGGTCCAACCAGAACAACAAATTCACCATCTTTAATATCGGCACTTAAGCCATGAATGACTTTATTTTTTCCATAAAATTTTTCTAAATTCTTAAGATTGATTGTTGCCATATTATTTATCGCTTTCTAAAAGTCCTTTTACAAAAAATTTCTGCATTCCTATCACAATTAAGACCGTTGGTATCATAGATAAAATAGCTGTGCTAAAAATAGTTGGCCAATGACCAAAATCATCACCCGTAGGTATCATAAATTTTATACCCATTACAATCGTTTGCATGCTGGTATCGGTTGTGATTAATAAAGGCCAGAGGTATTGATTAAAACCATATACAAACATAATTACAAACAAGGCTGCTATATTGGTTCTACTAATTGGAATTAAAATATCTTTGAAAAATTGTATTGGTCCTGCGCCATCCATCCGCGCTGCTTCGATCATTTCATTAGGCACGGTTAAGAAAAACTGCCTAAATAAAAAAGTTGCAGTGGCAGAAGCAATTAAAGGTAAAATTAAGCCTGAGTAACTATTTAACATATTTAAGTTAGCCACCACTTCATAAGTTGGCACAATTCTTACTTCAACTGGTAACATGAGCGTAATAAATATTAACCAAAAGAAAGTTCTTCTAAATGGAAATTTGAAATAAACAAAAGCAAAAGCGGAGAGTAAAGAAATAATAATTTTTCCAATGGTTATACCAAGTGCCATAATTGTTGAGTTAATCAGCATTTTGACAATCGGAATATGATTATAAACATAGTCTTCTGGGCCACCATATAACAAAGTATTTTTGTAGTTCTCAATAAAGTGTGGTCCAGGTAAAACTGGAAATGGTGGTTGTAAGATGTCATCATTAGTAACAGTTGAGCCAACAAAAGCTAACCATACCGGGAAGAAGATAAATAGTACTCCAATAATTAAACCCAAGTGTGTCAACCAATAGCCTGCTTGTTTTTTTTCTACCATTAATAATGCACCTTTCTTTCAATATACTTAAATTGAAAAACTGTTAATAAACCAACACAAATTAATAAGATCACCGATTGAGCGGCGCTGCTGCCAAGATCTTGTCCAACAAATCCATCAGCATAAACTTTATATACTAAGGTTGTTGTCGCTTGCTCTGGACCGCCTGAGGTAATCGTATGAATAACACCAAAAGTCTCAAAAAAAGCGTAGACAATATTTACCACTAATAAGAAAAAACTGATTGGTGAAAGCAATGGAAAAACGATTGTTCTGAACCTTTTCCAAAATTTTGCTCCATCTATAGCTGCTGCTTCGATAATAGATTTTGGAATAGCCTGTAATCCCGCTAAAAAGAAAATAAAATTATAGCTGACACGTGACCAAGTCGAAGCAACGATAACTAAACTCATAGCTTCTCCTGAGTGCAGGGCATGGTTCCAATCATAACCAAGTAAACCTAAATACCAAGACACTAAACCTATTCGACCATTGAACATAAACATCCACAACACACCAGCCACGGCTGGAGCTACAGCATAAGGCCAAATTAATAAAGTTTGATAAACACCGGCCCCTTTGATTAAACGATCAGCTAAAACTGCAAAATATAAACCTAGACCCATTGAGAGAACAGAAACTGAAATAGAAAAAATTGCGGTTGTGATAAAACTTGCTCGATAATATGGATCACCAAATAAAAAAGTGAAATTATCAATACCAACAAACTCAGATTTTAATCCAAATGGATCTGGTAAAAACAAGGAATTCCAGATGGCTTCTCCGGAAGGGTAAAAGAAAAAAACTGCCGAAATTATTAATTGCGGACTAACCAACAATAAGGGTAACCACCAGCCTTTAAATATAACTCGCTTTTCCATAAAAAAAATTACCGGGGATGATCATATCCCCGGTAATTATAAATTTGAACTACTTATTAGCTCTTTCGAATCTTCTTAGAAGTTGATTACCTCGAGCAACAGCAGAGTTCATTGCATTTTGAGCATTTTTCTTGCCAGTCCAAATTGCTTCTAACTCTTCGTCGATGATACCTCTAATTTGATCAAACGAACCAAGTCTCAATCCTTTTGAGTTTTCAGTAGGTGCATTAGCTAACATTTGCTTACCTGCAGTGTCAGTACCAGGATTTTTTCTGTAAAAAGATCCAGTAGCTTTAAATGCTGCAGTGGTAATCGGTAGATAGCCTGTGTCTTGTGCCCACTGACTTTGAATGTCTGTTCTTGATAAGAAGTTAATCAGTGCCGCAACACCTTTGTACTCCTCAGCAGAGTGACCACTCATTACCCAAAGTGAAGCGCCACCAATAATGGTATTTTGTGGTGCTTTCGTACCTTCATAGTATGGTAAATTTCTGATACCGAAATCGAATTTAGCTTCTTTCTTAATACCAGCATAACCAGCAGAACTTTCTGTAAAGAACATACATTCTCCAGATCTAAAGTTTGCTCCACCTTCATTTCTTCTACCAGCATAGTAGAATTTACCTTCTTGCGCCCATTTTCCTAACAAGCCAAGATGTTGAGTGTGTAAAGGACTATTAAATGTAAGTTCAGTATCTAAACCGCTAAAACCATTTGCTTTAGATGCAAAAGGTACATTGTGGTAAGCTGAAAAGTTTTCTAAATGTATCCAGCTTTGCCATGCAGTTGTGATACCACAAGAGATACCAGCTGATTTAGCGGCATCTAATGCTTTACCTACTTCACCCCAAGTTTTTAAACTCATATTTGGATTAAGACCTGCTTTTTTCATTAAGTCTTTGTTAATCCATAATACTGGCGTTGAAGCGTTATAAGGTAGTGACAACATTTTACCATCAGTTGTGGTGTAGTAACCTTTCACTGGCGGTATGTAAGCATCAGGATTAAACTTAACACCTGACTCAGCCATTACTTCATAAACTGGTTTGATAGCTCCTTTTGCAGCCATCATCGTTGCTGTTCCAACTTCAAATACCATCAAGACATGTGGTTGTTGTTTTGCTCTAAAAGCAGCGATACCAGCGTTTAGTGTTTCAGAGTAGTTACCTTTTCGAGTGTGCACTACTTCGTAGTCATTTTGACTAGCATTAAATTTCTTTACCTGCTCGTCTAATAATTCACCTAATCGACCACCAAATGCATGCCACCACTGTATTTGAGTTTTAGCGTAAGCACTTGTTGAAGATATTAGTAAAAATATAACGATCGAAAGAAATGTTTTTTTGATTGATTGCATATGCTTTCTCCCTTTGTTTTTTGAATATTACAACACAGAATAAAAATAAATTGAAGTAAAAATAAAAAAAATAATTCTAGTATAGGTTTAATTATTTTTGTGGCAGACCGTTTTTTTGCCAGGAAGACTTAGAATCATCAAAGTTTTCAAAACCATCACTTATATTAGCGGTCTCATAACCAAGTCCTTGAATGATTTCTGCTGCTTTTTGCGATCGCATTCCACTTCGACAAATACAATAAATTTTTTTGGTTTTATCTATGTTTAAAGCTAAAAAATCTTTTTGAAAATTTTCATTAAAAACTCTTTGACCATCTTTGTCTAACATTAAGGATAAAAATTTTGTTTCAACGCCTAAAGCTTCTGCATCAGGTCGACCTATATTTTGCCATTCTCCATCCGTGCGAACATCTAAAACGCATACTGCTTTATTCTCTTTAAAAATTTTAATTAGTTCCACTGAGTTAATTTGCTTAATCGGCATAATTATTTTTTAAAGGGTTGCACCAATGTAAAAGCAAATAAGTGTATGTGCTTGAAACTTTATCAAATAACTGTCTGAATATCATAAGTCTGAAAGGGGTAATTGTTATTACCCCTCCACATCAGATAAAATTATATCTCTTTTTTTTCTGTCTTGGTATGTTTTAAAATTTTACCGGCGTTCGATCCAGCTTTCACTGTATAGCCCGTAGTTCCATTAGCATACGTATCAACTGATTTTACTAATGTTTTTTCTAAGAACTTAGAACGTTTGGTCTCAGTATTACTTCGGCCAAAACGTTTTAAGATCTCATGCATTCTATTTAGCATACATGTCTCCTTTTTGTTTCAACCTACTTTTAACTCATGTAGATGAGCCACTTTATGACCATGTGGATGGTTACCGAAATAATATTATTTCAATTATGAAAGTCAACAGGGAAACTGTTTGCTTATTTGGTCAATAATTAATAGTTTTTAGATATGGTCAATAATCCCTTGTGGTCTCCAAGTAAAAAAAGGTTAAAAAATTCAAATCTCTATAAATTCAAACAAGCTATTGAGAACAAATATAAACTAAATTTTCATGAAGATTTTCAAAAATTCTGGCAGTGGTCAGTAAAAAATGATGAAGTTTTTTGGTCAGAATACTGGGACTATGATCAGTTTGCAGGAACTAAGGGAACAAAGATTATCGAAAAAAATTTAAAATTTTGGAAAAATAAATTCTTTCCAGAGGCTAAATTAAATTTCACCCAAAATTTACTAACAAAAAAGACGGATGAGACAGCTGTTTATTGTTTGAAAGAGAATAATATTACTGAGTATAAAAGTTGGAGAGAATTATACACTTCGGTCTGTAAATTTTCATCCTATCTAAAATCTAAAACAAAATTTGGTGATCGAGTCGTGGCTTATGTTCCAAATACGATTGAATATGTTGTTGCCTTTTTAAGCGCAGCCAAGAACGGAAATATCTGGTCCAGTTGCAGTCCTGACTTTGGTATCAATGGCGTTGTTGACCGTTTTTCACAAATTCAACCTTCGATCTTAGTAACCAGTGATTGTTATTTTTATAATGGTAAAAAAATAAAT
>Ga0255762_10000819_pt1 | contig 27842 bp, 27 predicted proteins | sample 101ome_16_FD_179962 | JGI IMG/M metagenome (GOLD analysis project Ga0255762, IMG submission 179962) | Coastal salt marsh microbial communities from the Groves Creek Marsh, Skidaway Island, Georgia - 101401AT metaG (version 2) | ecosystem: Environmental > Aquatic > Marine > Intertidal zone >...
AAATATTTTCCCTCATCGCTTTTCCAAACAATCCTTTCTCTAGATAGCCAGGAAAATAATCTGGATAGAGTGTAAATATTCGAGAGTTAAACATTTATTTTTTTTCCTCTTTTGGTGCTTCTGGTGCAGATACAGTTTTTGGTGCTTCTGGTGCAGCTTCAGCTTTTGGTGCTTCTGGTGCAGCTTCAGCATCTCCCTCTTTATTTCTCTCTTTTTTTGGAACTGCTTTCTTAGGATTGTTTCCATTAGCTGGCATATCAATAATTTGGTTTTCTCCAAGAATTCTTGCAACTCTAGTTGTTGGCTGAGCTCCTTGACCTAACCAATATTTAATTCTTTCTTGATCTAATCCTACTCTCTCCTTTTTTTCTTTTGGAAGTAATGGATTAAAAAAACCTAATTTTTCAATAAACCTTCCATCCCTTGGGAATCTGCTGTCAGCGACAACTATTTTATAAACGGGTCGTTTTTTAGTTCCACCCATCGATAATCTCATTTTTAACATTCTTTCTCCTTTTTTTATTTTAATTGATTAAAAAGTTCTGGCGGTATTCCTTTGTCTGCCATTCCTTTCATATTTCCTTTTGACATTTTTTTCATCATTTCGGACATCATTTTAAATTGTTTTAACAATTTATTGATAGTGGCAATGTCTGTACCAGAGCCATTAGCAATTCTTTTTTTTCTAGAACCATCTATAATTTTAGGATTTTCTCTTTCTTTACTTGTCATTGATAAAATAACAGCTTCATTTTGAGTAATAATTTTTTCATCAACACCTGCGTCATCCATCTGAGCTTTAATTTTTGAAACCCCAGGAAGAAATGACATTATTCCTTCAATTCCTCCCATTTTTTTCATCTGTCTTAATTGTGATAAATAGTCGTTTAATGAAAATTGTCCTTTTTTAAGTTTTTCTTCAGTTTTTTTTAAATTTTCTTGATCTAAATCTTCGGCAGCTTTTTCTACTAGGGAAACAATATCTCCCATCCCTAATATTCTATTTGCAATTCTATCTGGGTAAAAAATTTCAAAATTTTCAATTTTTTCACCAACTCCTAAGAATTTGATTGGAACGTCAGCTACATACTTCATACTCAGAGCAGCACCGCCTCGACCATCACCATCAGATCTAGTTAGAACTATACCTGTTAAATTAACTGTATTTTTAAATTCCTTGGCTACATTTGCTGCAACTTGTCCTGTGAGTGAATCTGCAACTAATATTGTTTCTGAAGGATTAATAATCCCTTCTATTTGCTTAATTTCACTCATCATTTGAAGATCAATTTGTGTCCTTCCAGCTGTATCAAAAATTATTATTTCTGATCCATTTAAATTTGCTGCACTTAAAGCTCTTCTGCAAATATCTGCTGGTAGCTGTCCTTCAATAATTGGTAAAGTATAAATATTATTTTGCTCTCCAAGTAATTTGAGTTGTTCTTGTGCGGCAGGCCTATAAACATCTAAACTTGCCATCATAACTTTTTTCTTGTTATTTTTTTCAAGAAATTTAGCTAATTTAGCTGTTGTTGTTGTTTTTCCTGAACCTTGTAAGCCAACCAGCATAATTGGTACTGGTGGAACTGCATTTAATTGTATGTCTGAATTTGTATCTCCTAAAAAAGAAACTAGTTCATCGTATACTATCTTTACTACCATTTGACCTGGAGAAGTAGATCTTACGATTTCCTGTCCAAGAGCTTTTGGTTTTACTCTGCTTATAAATTCTTTAACAACGTCAAGAGATACGTCTGCCTCTAACAAAGCCAAACGAATAGCTTTTAAACCTTCATCAACTTGTTTTTCATCAAGCGAAGGTGCTTTTTTTAAGGAGGAAAAAATTTCCTCAAATTTATTTGTTAAATTTTCAAACATAATTACACACAGCAGCTATCGCACCAGTGGGCGAACCCTCGCTGACTGGTGTCGATCTCTTTGTTGCCAAAGACACCGCAAATTGCTGTATTTTGCGGAAACTGCGGTAAACTATAATAGAGGTTCAAAAAGTCAATAAATAAGTTAAGTATTTGAGATATGGAAATTAATGCTTTTAAAATGGATGGTTTAGGTAATGATTTCGTAATAATCGACCAGAGAATAAAAAAGATAAATCTTACAAAAGCTCAAATAATTAAAATTTGTGATCGAAATTTTATTGGATGTGATCAATTAATTTACATTAATAATAGTAGTATTGCTGATGCTTCTATAGAATTTTATAATTCAGACGGAAGTACCTCTGGAGCATGTGGAAACGGTACTAGATGTGTTGCATATCTGATTTCTAAAGAAAAAAAGTTAAAGAACATAAGTCTCAATATTGACAATCATATTCTAAATTCAAAAATTTTAGAAAATTTTGAAGTCGAAACTACAATAGGTAAACCGAAAACAAATTGGAAAGATATACCAATTAGCAGAGAAGCAAATACTGAAAACTTAAACTTAAAAATTAAGGATATTAATAAAAATGAACTCACTGGGGGAATAGGTGTTAATGTAGGTAATCCACATGTTATTTTTTTTGTTCAAAATTTAGGTAATTATGACTTAGAAAATTTAGGACCTGAAATTGAAAATCATGAATTATTTCCAGAAAAATGTAATGTTACATTAGCTGAAAAAATAAATGATAAACATTTTAAAGTTAGAGTTTGGGAAAGAGGCGCAGGATTAACTAAAGCTTGTGGAACAGCAGCATGCGCTACAGCAGTTGCAGCTAATTTAAAGAATTTAGAAAACTCAACAACTGAAATAGAATTTCAATTAGGAAAACTTGAAGTAAGTATCGATCAAGAAACTTTAATTCATATGAAGGGTCCTGTTTCTCAAATAGAAAATATTAAAATTAAACTTTAATGGGTATTTTTGAAAAATTTAAATTAGGTTTTAAAAGAAGTGCGAATAATATTGCATCTGGCTTAAGGGAAATAATTGTTAAAAAAGAAATAGATGATGAAACATTAGATAAAATTGAAGAATTTTTAATTAGTTCTGATGTCGGCATAGATGCCTCATCAGAAATAAAAGATATTATTGCGCAGAAAAAAATTGACCCAAAAAATGATCCTATAAATGAGGTCAATAAAATTTTAGAAGATTACATAATACAATTAATGGAGCCATTAGAAAAAAAGGAATTTTTTTCTAAAAAAGATTATCTTAATATTATTTTAATTTCAGGCGTGAATGGAGTTGGCAAAACCACTACCATAGGAAAAATTGGTAAAATATTTACTGAATCTAATAACAAAGTAGTATTCTCAGCTTGTGATACATTTAGAGCTGCTGCAATAGAACAGTTAGAAGAGTGGTCAAATCGTGTTGGTGCTAAAATAATTAAATCAAATCCAGGTGCAGATCCTGCTTCAGTAGCATTTAAAGCAATAGAACATGCTAAGCAAAATCAAGTTGATCAAGTTTTAATTGATACGGCAGGAAGATTGCAAAATAAAAAAAATCTAATGGAAGAATTTAAAAAAATTGGAAATGTAATTAAAAGAAGTGATGAAACTGCACCACACGAAGTAATTTTAGTATTAGATGCTACCTCAGGTCAGAATATAATTAATCAATTAGAGGAATTTAATAAAATTATTCCTATCACAGGTTTGATAATGACTAAGCTAGATGGCACTGCAAAAGGAGGTGTTCTAGTTGCAATATCTAAAAAATATAAAATTCCAATTGTTAGCCTAGGTTTAGGAGAAAAAGTTGATGATTTACAAATATTTAACGCTAAACAATTTGCAGCTGCTTTTACTCAAACGAAGTAATTAAATTTTTAGAAATTAAAGGCTTATAGAAGTTACATTTAAAACTTGTATTTAAATCTTTATGACCACAATTTTTTGCAAAACTAGAAACTATAAAATCTAATTTTCCATTAAATTTTGCATTTGTAAGTTTCTTTTCTTTAATACTAAAACTTAAATTTTGGTAAAAGTTTTTTGTAGCGCTTACTAATATCAAAGTATCGTTATCATTTAACAAATAGTAAGCAAAATCTTCAGGAAAAAGTGGATACTTATAATCTTTTGATAATTTTTTTACACTTTTAGGAAACCATTCATACGAAATAAGTGGGTAATCTATTTTTGTATTATGATCATAAAAATATAAATCTTGAGGGTAATCATTTAAATAGTTTTGATATTCTCCCTTGGCAATAATAGCGTTTTCTCTTGTTTTAAAATAAAGTGTAAAATTATTATTGTAAGATTGCATCTTACCAACATGAAAATACTGATTTAATTCATCTGCTTTTGTAGGGACAAAGATAAAAAAAAATAAAATGAAAATGATTTTGTTCATATAAAAATCTTAAAACAAAAAAAGGTAATAGGTTTGTTTAAATTGTGTCCTAATTTAAACTGCTAATAAATTCTTTAAGAGATTTTATTAAATTTTCATTAAAATCCATCATATGGTCGTCATAATCATTAAAATATTTATATTTTTTACCATCAAACTTTTCATAAATTTCCTGCCCCATACTAAATGGAACTATATTGTCCTCTTTTCCATGCATTACTAAAAGTGGGGATTTTATTTTAGATATTTTATTTATAGATTTATATTTATCTTTAAGAATATATTTTGCTGGTAAATATGGGTAATATTTTTGAGCTAAAATTTCCATTGAAGTAAAAGGCGACTCTAATATTACTCCAGCAAATTTATTTGAACTTGCTAAATCTACAGCAATTGCGGTTCCTAGCGACTCACCATATAATACAATAGAACTATCTTTGATATTTTTTGAATTTAACCAATTTTTTGCAGCTTCTGCATCATTATAAAGTCCTTTCTCAGTTGGTTTGCCTTCATTTCCACTAAAGCCTCTATATGCAAAGATTAAATAGTTAACATCTAATTTTGAAAATTCATTTAATTTATAGATTCTATTATCAAGCTTACCTGCATTTCCGTGAAAAAATAAAATTGTTTTGAAACTTTTATCCTTGAGATATCTCCAAGCAACTAATTTGTTATCAGATTGAATATAAACTTTTTCAATTTTATGATTTAATGGACCTTCATCAAGATAGTTATTTTCTCCTGGATGATAAAGTAATTTTCTTTGATAAAAATAAACTACTGTGGAAACTCCAACATAAATTATAAAAATATAAAATAATATTTTTCCTAAAAGCATTTTATATTTCATGTTTAAATTTTTTTTTAACTAAATATATTCCAAAAAATACTAATATCGTTCCTACATAATGATAAATTTGCAAGACTTCATCAAATAAAAAGATCCCATAAAAAGCACCATAAACAGTAAATAGATAAAGAGTAAATCCAGTTACAGATGCTCCTAACTTTTGTTGAGCAAGTGTATAAAGAGCAAAGGCTATTATTCCAGGTGATACAGCAGCAAATAGCACCCACAAGAAAAAGTTTTGATCAAATTGTGTTTGAAATAAATAAAATTCTTCAAATAAATAAAAAGGTAAAAGACTTATAATTCCGCCAAAAGATATGATTGTAAATCTAGGGAATACTTGAAGTTCAGATTTCCAATAAAACAAAAAAATTGAATACAAAGCCCAACCAATTGCTGCACCCAACATCCATAGATCACCTTTTGTAAATGAAAGATTTAGTAGAAGATTAAAGTTCCCTTTAATTATAATTATTAATACTCCAACTAGACATGATATTAATCCCAAAACCTTAAATTTATTAATTTTTTCTCCAAAGAAAAAAGTCGATATTAAAATTATAAAAATTGGGGATGATGTATAAATAATTCCCATATTTATTATTGTAGTTGTTTTACCTGCAATAAATGGAAATGCTCCACAAACTCCACATCCCATTGAGCCTAAAAACAAAAGTTTCCAGATTTCTTTTTTAACAATATTTAGATTTTTCTTAATGGTAAAAAAAGTAAATGGTAGCAAAATAGAAAATACAAAAAGCCATCTCCAAAATGCGAGTGAAATAGGAGGAACAAATTCTACTCCTCCTCTAGCTACAATTAAATTACTAGCCATAAAAATTGGCTGAATTAATAATAATAAATAAGGTAATAAATTTTGCTTATGCATCTTTATTTCTAAAAACAAAATAAGAGTAACTTAAGATACATATTAATAAATATACCATAAATGAAATTTGAAAGCTTTTAACTTCATCAAATCCATAATTTCTCGAAATATCAATCAGCAAACCTATGCTCCACTGGACAATAAATGTTCCTACAAATATTAATAAATTGAATGAGGTTAAAGATTTACCAGCTAAATTAGTTGGAAACTTCATGGCAACAGCTGGTTGGGCCAATGAAAGAACAATTGAAGTTAAAATATAAAAAGTGATTAAAAATACACCTGCTTTTTCACCAAGTATAATAAGTATAAATAAAATTATATAGCTTATAGGTAAACCTAACTTAATAAGTTTAACTGCATCTTTCACTGAGCTTGAAATTTTGGGAAGAAGGTATCCCCAAATTAGAAAAGCAATTAACATGGTTACATTTATCCAAAATAAACCTGTTGCACTTTCAAGTGGAGTATACCCTGTAACTCTTACCATCCAGGGTCCTGCCCACAAAGTTTGAATGGCCATTATGCCTCCATAATTAAATAAACCTAGTGGAATAGTGCTTTGAAAAAATTTGTTACTCCATACCTCTGATAAATTACCTGATTTATTTGTAATCTTTGTTGAGTTTTGATTTTCCCAATTAGGTAAAAAAATAAATAATAAAAATATACAAATAACGATTAATCCAGCTATGGTAAAAAAAATATATCTCCATCCAAAGAAAGGTAGTAATATTTGAACTGGCAAAGTTGAAAAAACAAATCCTAATGATGCGACCATCAACATCCATGAATTAGATCTTTGCTGATATTTATCTTTAAACCATATTCTATATCCAGTTAATGGACCCATGAGGCATGCACTGACACCAATACCAATTAATACTCTTGATATTAACAAGCCTGAAAAGTTTTGTGCTGCTGCAAAACTAAGAGTTCCAATAATGGCAATTAACAAAAAAGCGCTTACAATTTTTTTAGGCCCATAATTATCTAAAAGATAACCTAAAGGAATTTGCATTGTTGCAAATCCAAGGAAATATCCTCCCGCAAGAAGTCCTAGATCTCCTGCATTTAAATTAAATTCTGAAGATAAAACTGGTGATAAAGTTGCTGTAACAGCTCTTAGCAAACAAGAAAGAAAATAACCAAATGCAAAAACTAAAAAAATAATTATCGCTTTATTTTTTGGTAAAATATTTTTTTCCATAACTAACGGTAATTTTGGAATTTTTTAATTAACTTTAGATTATCTATTTTTTTTGATTATCTTTATCAAAAAAAGCTTCATAGACCATCATAAAGATGGCTGCACCCATTAAAAGGTATACTGGAATAACATCAGTTACTGTAATCAACATTGATCGAGTGAGTGTCGTTGCAAGGCCAACTAAAAAGAATACTGCAAAAGACAAACCAATTAATGTTGTAATTTTATTCATTAAATTTCTTACTTTCTTTTTCTAACCAGTTAGCAACTCCGATAAACCTCAGATCGTCATATTTGTTACCAACTAACTGAACGCCCAATGGTAAATTATTTTCACCTTCAAGTAAAGGTAAAGAAATAGATGGAGTACCCATGAAAGACCATACGGTACAAAATTCTGGGCTACCTGTATTCTTTAATCCTTTGTCTGCAACACCTGTAGTGGATGGAGAAATAACACCATGATAGTCCTCAAAAACTTCACTATAAGACTCATAGCTTCTGTTTATAAAGTCTCTTGCTTCTGCATAGTCTTTTGCAGAATATTTTATTCCCCTTGAAATTGCCAATTGCATTTCTTTAGATAATTTATTTTTACTTTTTTTATAATAATCTTGAAAATTGTTTGCCATATCAGTTTCATGAACAATTTGATGATATTTTTTAATATCTTTGAAATAAGATGGGGTATCAAATACTTCAATATTTTTTTTAAATGATTTTATAAAAAATTCAAATGCATCTCTTGATTTTTTATCAATCTTTTTCCAACTTTCAGTTTTATAAAATATAAATTTTGGATCATATAAAGGTCCTTTATTATATTCTTCCATCATTGTTTCTGTTGAATAATGTATTGTTGCTTTATCATATGAATCTTTTTTAATTAATACTTTTGATAATAGAGCAACATCTTCAACGGATTTTCCAAATACACCAACATGATCTAAATTATCAGATGTTTTCAAAAATCCATTTCTAGATATTAATCCAAACGATGGTTTGTAACCTACAACACCGCAGTAAGATGCTGGTCTAATAATTGATCCATTTGTTTGGGAACCTATAGATAAAGGCGCCATGTAAGAAGCAACTGCAGCTGCAGAGCCGCTGGAAGATCCTCCAGGTGTTCTGGTATAATCATGTGGGTTTCTAGTTTTACTTGGGCTAAAATAGGCAAGTTCTGTCGTATTAGTTTTGCCCATAATTATTGCTCCCTCGGACTTTAATAAATCAACTATTTCGGCATCTTGGAAAGCTGATATACCTTTTCTTAAAACTGTGCCACACTCAGTAGGCATATCAATAGTTCCAATAATATCTTTTAGAGCAACTGGAATCCCATGGAGTAAACCTAGTGGTTTGCCTGATTTTCTATGATTGTCACTCTCCTCTGCTTTTTCTAAAAGTATTTTTTCATCAAAGTGTGCCCAAGCACGCACATCTTTTTCAAACTTCTTTATTCTTTCAATATAAGCTTTGCATAAATCTACCGAAGAAAGTTCACCAGATTTTAATTTTTCAATAAGCTGTTTAGCTGATAAACCAACAATATCCATTTTTAGTTTGCAAAAAGTACATCAGGTAACCAAAGAGCAATTCCTGGGAAGATATACATTAATACCATTGCTAAAATTACTATTAGCAAGAATGGCATTATTCCTTTGAATATGTCTAATAATTCTACATTTCTAGATTGTACACCTTTTAAGTAGTAAGCTGACATGGCCATGGGTGGTGTTAAAAAAGATGTTTGTAGATTTAAAGCAATTAACATTGCAAAGAAGTAAGGGTTTACTCCAAAAAACTCTACAAGTGGTAAAAATATTGGAACAAAAATAATTAATATTTCAGTCCATTCTAAAGGCCAGCCTAAAACAAAAATTATTATTTGAGTTATCACTAGAAATTGCCATGGCTGTAGGTTCATTCCTTTAAAGAAATGTTCGAAAACTTCATGACCGCCTAAGTATGAAAACACTGCAGCAAATGTCCAAGAACCGATGAATAACCACATGATCATTGCAGTGGTTTTGGCAGTTAAGAATACAGATTCTTTAAAATTTTTCCATTTAAGTGTTTTATAAAAGTAAGACAAAACTAATGCACCAAATGCTCCTACAGCTGCTGCTTCAGCTGGTGTAGCAATTCCTGCCAATATAGTTCCAAGTACCAAAATGATTAGTGAAAAAAGAGGTAAAAAAGAAACCAAAACTTCTTTTAAAATTACTGCTCTTGGAGGAATTTCCTCTTTTGGAGGTTTTGGTGCGATTGATGGATTTAACCAAGCTCTAAATATTGCATACCCTATATATAGACCAGCTAGCATCAATCCTGGAAATATCGCTGCTGCAAACAATCTTAGTGGAGATAATTGAGCAATTACAGAATAAACTATAAGCATAATACTTGGTGGAATTAAAATACCTAAACATCCACCAGAACAAATTATTCCTGAAGCAAATTTTTTATCATATCCAGCTTTAACCATTGCGGGCCACGCTAGCAATCCCATCAAAGTAACAACTGCTCCAATAATTCCTGTTGCTGTTGAAAAAAGCGCACAAGTAATTAATGCTGCAACTGCCATTGATGCCGGCAAACCATGAGATGCTAATCTTATTGCAAAAAATAATCTTGATACAATACCTGCTCTTTCAACAAGATAGCCCATAAATAAAAATAGAGGCACTGCGGTTAGTACAGTGTTATCCATTACCGAGTAGGTATTATTTATGAAAAGCCTAAATATTCTATTATCAAATATATTCTCCATAAGTACTGGATCATAATAAGCGTAATATCCAAAACCAATTCCCATAGCCATTAATGTAAATGCAATTGGGAATCCTAATAAAACTGCAAACAAAAACAGTCCCATCATTAAAATAGCAATCTCTGGATTAGTTAGCTCAAAGAACATCTTTTTGATCCTCATCCTGCGAAGTTCGCATTAAAATTTTTTCAGTTTCCTCAGCATCAGCTGAAGCACGCTTTGGCCAATGTCCAGTTTGAATACAAATTATAGATCTAAACACTTCGCTAATACCTTGAATAATTAATAAAAATCCTGCAAGAGGTATCATTGACTTTGCCATATAAATTTGAATTTGTGCAGGACTATTCCAGCTAGTTTCTTTTATTTTCCATGCCTGTGCTGCATAATCGTACCCATAAAAAGCTAATGCAAGAACACCTGGGAAAAAAAATATAAAATACAATATTAAATCGATTGATCCTTGTACTCTTGTTGGAAAAAGTCTGTAAATTACATCACCTCTTACATGAGCTTCTGTGCTTAAAGTATATGCTCCTGCCATCATGAATATAGCTCCATACATTTGTAAACTAAAATCAAAATTCCAAAGAGTTGGGGCATTTAAAACATATGCCATAAAAACTTCGTAACAAGTACCACCCATAAGAACCACAATGCACCATGAAAAAGCTTTTCCCATTGAAGCACTTAAAGTATCTGCAAATCTGATGAATGACCTCATGATTTAGAATATATCCACTTTAATTTAAAAATTTCAATCTATTTTAGTTAAAAAAAAAGGGGGGCTAGCACCCCCCTTTGATTTAAATTTTAATTTATTACCTTTAGATTTTTACACTACCTAGAGAACCAAATTCATTCTCATAAGCAAGTCTGTAATTCGGTTGATTCATTAGTAAGTATTTCATTACTCTTTTCGCGTAAGCTTTCTGAGAATCTACGATCTTCTTAAAGAAAGGATCTTTCGCAGTGAAGTCACCGATTACTTTATCCCAGCCTTTTAATTGTTCAGCTAAGATCTCATCTGATGTTTGGTAAACGTTTACTTTATGCTCATTCATCAATTTCGATAAATCAGCTGAGTATCTTACTAACGCTTTGAAGTAGTTATCAGTGTTAGCAGCATATGCAGCATTTTTCAAAATCGCTTGATGTGCAGGCGATAAACTGTTTAGTTTTTTCTTGTTGATTGCAATTTCAAACATCTCTTGAGATTGGTGGAAACTACCTAAGTGATAATGCTTAGATACGTCTTGCATACCAAATTGAGAGTCTGAAGTTGGGTTGTTAAACTCAGCAGCATCAATCAATCCAGTTTTCATTGCTGGCTGAATTTCACCACCTGGTAATTGTCTAACTACCATTCCCATTGCTGTAAGAACGTTAGTTGCAAGACCAACAGTTCTGTACTTCATACCTTTTACATCAGAAACTTTTGTGACGTTCTTTTTGAACCATCCAAAAGGCTGTGCAGGCATCGGCATGTGGAAATATCCAACGTAGTCATAACCAACTTTAGCTAAAGTCTCTTCATATAGAGCTCTTCCTCCACCATATTCCATCCATCCCATTACTTCTTGAGATGATAATCCGTATGAAGGACCAGTTCCAAATAATGAAGCTGCCGGGTTTTTACCATACCAATATGCAGTCACCCAGTGACCCATATCTAATACTCCCGAACTTACAGCGTCACCAATTTCTGAAGTTTTAACAACTGCTCCAACTGGTTGTAAGTCAATTTTTAATGTTCCGCCTGACATTTCATCAACCATTTTCGCATAGTCTCCTGCCATTTCGAAAAAGATATTAGCTCCGCTAGGCCAAGCTGCTTGCATTTTAAGAGTAGTATGACCACCTGCTAATGCAAGATTAGGCATTGCTACTGCTGCTGTTGCTGCTGCACCAGTTGCTGCTGCCGCTTTAAAGAACTTACGTCTTGAAGGAATTTTTCCTTTTAACGATTTTTTTTCTTTAACCATTTATTTCTCCTCTTTGATTTAGTTAATTAACTATAAAAATTTAATCATATAAACAGGTTAGAGTCATTCTAAAAAATACTTAAAAGTAATTTAAATTCAATTTAGGATTGAATTATACAAGCTTATCATCTGCATAAATGCAACATTTTTCGGGTGGAATATAAAGGTTTACCTCATCCGTAGACACAGGTTTTTCTCTATCAATTTTAGACTTTATAATTAAATCTTGAACGGATGCAGTAAGAAGTTTGAAATTACCAAAATCTTCAACTTTTTTTATTTTAGCGCTTACAACATTGTCTCCAACTTTGTCTGCAATATCAATAAATTCTGATCTAATTCCTAATTTAATTTGTTTAGTTTTTATTTTAGAAAGATTGGTACTAGTAGTAATTTTAGTAGATCCAATTTTAACCTCGGTCTCGGAAACTGCTTCTGTTTCAAATAAATTCATTGCTGGCGAACCAATAAAGTATCCTACAAAAGTAGTCTTTGGTCTTTCAAAAAGTTCTTTTGGTGACCCTGTTTGTACAACTTCCCCTTCACTCATAACAATTATATTATCAGCAAATGTCATTGCTTCATTTTGATCATGGGTTACATAAACTAATGTAGTTTTGTATTGCTCATTTATTTCTTTAAGGTTTCTTCGAAGTCTAAATTTTAAATCAGGATCAATAACAGTTAAAGGTTCATCCATTAAAACAGCTGCTACATCTTCTCTAACAAGCCCTCTGCCCAAAGATATTAATTGTTTTTGATCGGCTGTAAGTTTTCTTGCTGGTGAGTTTAAAAAAGATTTTAAATTTAATGTTTCAGAAACAGAATTTACTCTCTCATTTATTTTATCTTGAGGAAAGTCTCTACATTTAAGTGGAAATGCCAAATTTTCAAAAACTGTCATTGTATTATAAATTACAGGGAACTGAAAAACTTGAGCGATATTTCTATTTTCTGTTTTTAAATCCGTAACATCTTGATCATCAAATAATATTTTGCCAGACGATGGTCTTACCAATCCAGAAACTATATTTAACATTGTTGTCTTGCCGCATCCAGAGGGACCTAGAATTGCATATCTCTGACCATTTTCCCATGTCATTGAAAATGGATTTAGAGCGTAAACTGGATTTGGTTCATTGGGATTATAAGAATGTGATATTTTATTTAAATCAATTTTGGCCATTCAAACCTCCAAAAGGTGATGAAGCTAATTTTCCATTAGAATTAAAAGCATACGCTTTTTCAATTTTAAAATTAATTTTAACCTTGTCATGTATTTTAAAATTAAGGACCTCTTCTATAGATACAATTATTTTTGCACTTCCTCTGCTAAGATGAAGCAAAGTCTCTGATCCGCTGATTTCAGCAAGCTCAACTTCAAATTCATGCCCATTTTCACTTAACTCAATATCAGAAGATCGTAGACCAATTTTTATTCCTTCTTGGCTTAATCCCGAAAAATGTTCTGGAGCCTTTAACTTAATTCCTTCAAATTGAATACTGTTCTCAAAAATTTCTACAGCAATAATATTCATTGGAGGATCATTTGAAATTTCTGCAACTTTTAACGAGTTAGGATTTTCAAATATTTCTTTTGCAGGTCCAACTTGTAAAACTTTACCCTCATCTAGAACTATTACTTCTCCATTAAGCTCCATGGTTTCTCTAGGATCTGTTGTTGAATAAATCAGTATTGTCTGATCTGCTAAACCTTTTGAAAACAAGTTTTTAAATTCTTCTCTTAATTGTTCTCTTAATTTATAGTCTAGATTTACTAACGGCTCATCCAACAACAATATTTTGGCATTTTTAACTAAAGATCTTGCAAGAGATACTCTTTGTTGTTGACCGCCAGAAAGTTCTTGGATTTTTCTTTTTTCATAACCTACTAAACCAACAGATTTTAAGGAGTTCATTACTTTTTCATTAATAATATCGGGATCTATTTTTCTTTGCTTCAAAGGAAATGCAATATTTTCAAAGACATTTAAATGAGGATAATTGATAAATTGCTGATAAACCATAGCTACATTTCTCTCCCAAACAGGAACTTTTAAAAAATTTTTTCCATCAAAATCGATCTCACCGCTATCGGGCGTCAAAAGACCAGCTATTGTTTTTAGCAAAGTAGTTTTTCCAGATAATGTTCTTCCAAGAATTGTGTATAAATTTCCCTCTTTAAAATTAAAGGAAACTTCATTTAAATGATATTGTTCACTTGGTTTATAAGTTAAATTTTTTGCAATTAAATTCATTATTTAATTGCTCCAGACAGATTTCCTTTAGATAAATATCTTTCAACTATAAATGCTACAATAATTAACGGAGCAACAGATACAAGTGCAGATGCTGACAAGCTCCACCAAGGTGTTACTGAAGAATTCAACGCAACAATTTTAACTGGCAATAATTGTACCTCTGTAAAAGTTAAGATAAAGGCGAAGAAAAAATCAATCCATCCAAAAATAATACAAAACATTCCTGCAACAATTAATCCAGGTATAGAATTAGGTAATACAACTTTTAAGAATGCTTGGTAAGGATTACAGCCATCTATTAAAGCTGTTTCATCAATTTCTCTAGGCACTTTATTAAAAAAGTCTACCATGATCCAAACTGCAATCGGCATTAATAAAACAATATAAACAACTATTAATCCAAGAAGGCTATCTAATAAATTAATTGAACTCAAAAATAAAAAGAATGGGATTGATAAAACAATTGGTGGCATGATTCTTTGTGAGATAAAGAAAAAAGTAATATCGTTATTTTTTACAAAACCAGCTTTAAAAGTGTATCTGGATAAAGCATAAGCAGATAAAGTTCCTAAAATAATACTTATCAAACTAGCAGTACAAGTCACGAATAGACTATTGAAGTAAGGTTCTATGATATCAACTCCACCTTTGGCTGGTGATTTGATTAAAACTTTCCATCCCTCTAAATTAGGTTCGAAATCTACCCAAGGAATATATGTTACTCCTCCATTAACAGATTGAAAATCTTTAAAGGAAGTTGTTAAAGCCCAAAGAAATGGGGCAACAACAAAAACTGCCCAAAACACAATAAAAAAATATTTTAAGAAGGTATAAAGTTTGCTCATTTACTACTCCTTAAGCAAAAGTTTAGTTAAAACTTTAGCAATTATTGTTAAACTTATGATCATAATAATTAAATAGGTAAATGACATTGAAGCAGCATAACCCATTTGAAATTCTCTTAGCCCTTTAATAAAAATATAAAAACTTGAAGTTTCTGTAGAAGTGCCAGGGCCACCTGAAGTTAATACATAGACAGTATCCATAATCTTAGAAGCTTCAATAAGCCTAATAATAATTGCACCAATTGAAATTGGAGCCATTAAAGGAAAAGTTACATAAATAAATTTTCTAATTGGACTTGCTCCATCAATTGCAGCAGCTAAAAATGGCTCCTTAGGTAAAGAAAGTAAGCCAGCTAATAAAAGAAGGAACATGAACGGCGTCCATTGCCATACCTCAACTATTATGACTGTAAACTTTGCTAAAACCGGATCGGTTAACCATTTTGGCGAAACTCCAAAATTAGAGAGAATATCATTAACTGGTCCAAGCGACTCGTGAAAAAAAGTTCTCCAAATAACAGTCATGATTACTGGCGTTGTCATCATTGGAACTAGAAAAAGAACTCTAAAAAATCTTTTAAATTTAATATCTTTCCAAACCATGTGTGCTAAAGCAAAACCAATTATGTATTGCAGGATAACTGTTGTGACTGATAAAAAACTTAATCTAAAAAAAGACTCCCAAAATCTTGGGTCATCTGTGAACAGCCTTATATAATTTTCTAAACCAATAAAATCTAAACCTGGATTATAACTATTCCATCCAGATAAACTTAACCTAACAACAAAAATAATTGGAAATATTAAAATTCCTATCAACACAAATAATCCAGGAAATAAAAAGAAATACTTATGCTTAAAATTCATTTTTAATTTGGATTATAGTAAATTTATAATATGTGGCCATTAGAATAAATGGCCACATAAATTGTATATTTTTATAGTTTGTTGTCTTCCATCTTAACACCAACAGCGTAAGCATCTTGAACTGCTTTTTTGCCTACTCTGCTTACAATTGCTTCCCACTCTTTAGCAACTTCATCTAAAGCTTCTTGAGGAGATAATTGTCCTGCTAAAGCTTTTGAAGTTCCTGTAGCAACAGCACTTGTAAATTCAAATACACCTGGAACTCTTAGAGGGAATACTCTGTTATTACTTTTTTCCATATCTAAAAGTGTTTTAGTGTAACTGTTAGCGATATCTGGATCCCATCCCATACTGTTTATATAAATATTAGGATCAAAATCAGAGTTTTTAAATGGGTTAACACCAAATCTACCAATTGCTAAATCAGCTTGATGGTTTGCTCCATTTGAAAAGAAGCATAGATAATCAAATGCCATATCTTTAACTTTACTTTTCTTAGCAACACCTACGGCCCAACCCCAAACAATGTAAGGAGCTTGGTTGTATTGGTTTTCCCAGCTATTTGTAACTCTGTTCCAGACTTTATCAGCACCCGGAAGTGGAGCTGCACCAACTTTATTTTTAATTGGGCTATCATCTTGCATCGCTGCAATAAATGCATCATCCCAAGAGAAACTAAATAAAGTTTGTCCACCACCAAATGATCCGATTTCATCACCAAGACCAAAGTTAGTTCCTCCTGGAGGAACATATTTAGTAGCTTCAACCCAATCAGTTAATGCTTCAACAAAACCTGGATTATTTATATTTGGTTTCATAGTTTCTAAATCAAAAAAGAAACCACCTGGAGTTCTAGGGTTTTTAGCGTAAGCAACTGATCTACTGAAAAAAGCAGCAAACATTAAATCATCTTTTTTCATAACTTCAGCAGAGCCATACTCTTTTTCACCATCTCCATCCCAATCCCAGTCATTGAAATATTTTGCCATTTCAGCATATTCTTTCCAAGTTCTTGGAACTCTTAACTCATTACCTGTGTCAGCTTTATATTTCTTCTGCATTTCTGGGTTGTCGATAACGTCTTTTCTATATTTTAGATAATGTCTGTCACCGTCAACAGGATATTGGTACATAGTGCCATCCCAAGATGATACACCCATATGAGATTTTGTTACGTCTTTCATCTCAGGTGAGTTCATATACTTCTTAGGAACTGGTGCTAAATATCTTTTCCAGTCATTTATGAAGTTTGAAAATCCAAACACAATATCGTAAGGGGCTTGACCAGCTTGAAAAGGAACCATTGCTTTAGAGTACAAATCACCCGCTGGTGTATGTGTAACCTCAACTTTAGCTCCAGTTAATTTCTCAAACTGTTCAGCATGTAGAGCTGTTGGCTCACCCATTACTGGAATTGCGTGAGTATTTATTTTAAGAGTTTTTCCTTTGTAATTTTTCTTAGACATTTTCTCGTAAGAACAATCACCAGGAATATCTCCTGTAGCTTTGATATGTGGAAACTGATCGCTCCACTTATCTGCATACGCAACTGGGCTAAATACCAACAAAGCTGATATAAGAGCTGTTACGCAAGTCTTTATTGTCTTCATCTTTACCTCTCCTTATTAATTATGGAACTAACACTGCACGACCTTTAACTTTTCCTTCGTTAAGATCATGTAGCGCTTTGTTAGCATCGTCTAGTTTATATTCCTGCATGGATAGCTTTACTTTTCCTCTGTCAGCAAGTTCCATCAGTTCATATAACTCAGACCACGTTCCTACTAAATTTCCTACAATAGTTTTTTCTGAAATGATTAAATCTACTGCAAGTGATTTAATCTCTTCCCCATATCCAACTATGTAGTAAAAACCGCCATTGGAAGTCATTTGAATTCCCATAGCAGTTGATCCTTTTTCACCAACAAAATCAATTACAGCTTCTGAGCCTTTTCCTTTTGTGAGCTCTTTAACTTTTTCGATTTCGTTTCCATCAATTAGAACTCCATGATCTCCACCGAGTTCCATAGCATGTTTGAGTGCCTTCTCAGACTTCTCAACTATAATGATATCAGCAGCGCACATAGCTTTTAAACACTGAATTGCTATATGTCCCAATCCTCCTGCTCCAATTATAGTACAGCTTTGACCTGGCAATAAATGTCTTGTTGCTTTTTTTACTACTCTGTAAGCTGTCAGTCCTGCATCAGAAAATGGTGCTACATCTTTAGGTGCTAGGACTTTGGGAAGTTTAATTAAATTTCTGACGCTAGTTTTTAGTAGCTCGGAATATCCTCCCTCTTTTATACTTAGCCCTGGAAACGCTCCTGCAGCTGCGTGCATGTCATTTCCTCTTCTGCAGTCTAAACATGTTCCGTCAGTTCCAGATATAAGTGGATGCAAAATAACTGGATCACCTTTTTTAAATTCAGTTACATCTTTACCCACGTCTTCTATCCAACCTGCATTTTCATGACCCATTACACACGGAAGTAACTTGCCGTCAGGATCTTGTATATGCTTCCATACTCCTTCAATGATGTGTAAATCGGTTCTGCAAACTCCTGCAGCACCAATTTTTACAATTACATCTGAGGCTTTTTCGATTTTTGGATCTGGCATTTCTTCACCAGTAACCCAGACTTCTTCCTTCATCTCTGGGTCATACTTATGTAAAACCTGTGCTTTCATTTTTTCTCCCTAAATTTTTTTACGATTTTAAATAATCAAGATGCTCAATAAAAGATTCATAAATGTTGCTGTGTCAAAAAAATGAACAGATTCAACCATAAGTGGTAGTTGTAATAGTGACAATTTAATTTTATGGCGATATGTTAATTAAATGAACAACATAAGCTCGATACAACAGAGTTATCTTGATTTAAAAAAATCCAGAAAAATTGAAACTATCGAAAATAATTACATATCTGAGAGTTGGATCAGATGTCTTGAAAAAGGATACGATCACTCAAAAATTCCTGAGAGCAAGGTAATGTCTCAACAAAATTTAAATCATGCACGTGATGAAAATCAGAATGTAAGAAAATTTGTGTTACCTGAGTTAGAACTTTTGTTTTCACAAATTGCAGGAACTAATTTTATGGTAGCCTATGCCGATCAACATGGAACAGTTTTAGATACAATATATGATACTGAATTTTCGGAAAACTCTGCAAAAAAAGTTGTCATACCAGGTTCAAGTTGGACTGAGGAGCTTAAAGGAACAAATGGTTTAGGTTTAGCAGTAAAAACAAAGAAAGCATCCATCGTAGAAGGTAAGGAACATTTCTTTGATACTTGCTGTGAGTTGTCATGTTTTGCTAGTCCAATTTTTGATCACAAAGGAAATGTTTTAGGTGTTATAGATGCTTCTTCCGATGCAAGGTCAAGAGAACAACATACATTAGCACTAGTAAAACTTGCATCCAGAAGTGTTGAAACAAGAATTTTTGTTGAACAGTTTAAAAGTAATATGATCATAGGATTTCATCCAAGGAAAGAATATTTATCAACTACTAGCATGGGGTTAATAGCTTTAAACGAAGATGGTTTTATATTGGGAGTTAATGTAACAGGAAAAATGATGTTGCACGGAATTAATTTCGATGATGAGCTTACATTTAGTAAAGTTTTTTCATCATCTTTTGGTACTATCATTAAAAAACTTAAAACAAATGATTTAGTTCAGATTACAGATTGGATGGGATCAACAGTTTTTGCATATAAATATCAAAATGGATTTAAAAGAAATTTTTTATCTGAAAATGTTTCAAGTCTGGAACAAAAAGATTTTAGACCATGCAAAAGTTGTTCTGAATCATTAATTAAATCAAAAACTTGTATAATGATTAAAACTAAATTTGATGAGAACAATAATAATTATAGTAAAACTGCTAGAGAACTTGGTATCTCAAGGACAACTATTTATAAACACCTAGAAAATTTAAGTTAATTTACTTTGTTTTTACAATTACCTGTTTTAAAAAATTCATCTAGATTATCAATTGCAAGGTTTGCCATAGCAGTTCTTGTCTCTTTAGTGGCACTTCCAAGATGTGGAAGAATAAATGCGCTTTTGTGCTTTAAGTATCCAGGATTTAAATTGGGTTCGTTTTTATACACATCTAATCCAACAGCATAAACTTTTCTTCTCTCAAGAGCATCAATTAACGCCTCATCATCAACAATATCGCCTCTTGCAACATTAGTTACCACTGCACCTTTTGGCAAATATTCAATGGTCTCTTTATTTATCATATCAACTGTTTCTTTTGATGCTGGACAGCATATCGACAAAACATCAGAAACAGATAATAAATCTTTTAAATTATCATGATAGATTGCACCTTGCTCTTTATCCTCGGATAATTTTGAACGGTTGTGATAATGAATTATCATTCCTAAAGATTTTGCTATCTTTGCAATTTTTTGTCCAATTCTTCCCATTCCTAAAACTCCAAGTCTTGCTCCAGTTAATTGTTTTCCAATTAAATAATCAGCAGACCATTTCCAATTACTCTCTCTTGCAGCCTCTATTCCTTCAGATGCTCTTCTACATGCACCTAGGATTAATAGAATTCCAATTTCTGCAGTTGCATCTGTTAAAACTTCAGGTGTATTTGTTACCGCAATTCCTCTTGCTTTTGCAGCTTCTAGATCAATATTTCCAAAACCAACTGCAAAATTTGAGATTATTTTTACTGTTTCAGGCAAATTATTAATTGTATCTGCATCAAGTTTATCTGTTAAAGATGATAAAATTCCATCTTTGCCATCACTTAATTCGATAAGTTTTTTTTGTGAATAAAGTTCATCATTAAGATTTAAATTAACATCAAAAGTTTTTGATGCTTTATCCTCACATGATCTTAACAATTTTCGAGTAACTAAAATTTTCTTCATATTAAATTCCGTTCAAAATTTTCGGTTTAGGTCCTCCTGTATACCAATCCAACAATTCTATAGTATGTAAAATTGGTACATTGGTACCATTAGATATTTGGGTGATGCAACCAATATTTCCAGTCGAAATTATTTGAGGTTTTATACTCTCAATATTTTTAACTTTATCATTCAACAGTTGTGTTGCAATTTCAGATTGAAGTATATTATAAGTTCCAGCTGACCCACAACAAAGATGTCCATTAGGCACTTCCATTATCTCATTGTCTGTTTTTGTGAGTAAATCAATAGGTTCGTTATGAACTTTTTGTCCATGTTGCATCGAACAAGCTGAATGATACGCTATTTTGTATTTTTTGTTTTTCTTTTTTATTTTAAGCTTCAAACTCTGAGATAAATATTCTGTAACATCTTTGCTTAATTCGGATATTTTTTTTGCTTTATCTTTTAGTTTCTTATCATTCCTAAATATAAACCCATAATCTTTTAAAGTAGTTCCACATCCTGATGTATTTGATAATATTGCGTCTAAATTTCCTTTTTTGTGTTCTTCATACCAAGTTTCAATATTATTAACAAAATCTGAATTTGCATCTGTCTCTTTTCCAAGATGATGATTAAGTGAACCGCAGCATCTTATTTTTTTTGGAACAACAACCTCAACTCCATGCCTGTTTAAAAGTCTAATGGTTGACTCGTTTATTTGAGGTGACAATTCTTTTTGTACACACCCTGTAAGAAGCGCTACTCTTGCAATTTTTTTTCCTTTAGCTGGATATTTTTCTTTGACTTTCAATGTTTTTTCTGGGAAAGAAGTTGGCATCAATTCCATCATATTTTGAATTTTTTTTGGAAATATAAATTGAAACATTTTTCCAAATTTAACTAGATAGCTCGTTAACTTAAAGTAATTGGTGTTAGGCAAAACTTTAGATAAAAAGTTTCTTAAAAATTTATCAAAAAAAGGTCTTTCATAATTTTTTTCAATATATTTTCTTCCATGATCTATGACATGCATATAATTTACACCAGCAGGACAAGTAGTCATACAGCTGTAACAAGAAAGACATCTATCAATATGTTTTACAACTTTTTCTGTTGGTTTTTTTTCATTTTCCAACATATCTTGAATCAAGTAAATTCTTCCTCTAGGTCCATCTAGTTCATCACCTAAAATTCCATAAGTTGGACAGGTTGCATTGCACATTCCACAGTGAACACATTTTTTAAAAATTTTTTCTGTTGATTGGTTATCTTTATCTTTAAGTTGATTTTCTGAAAAATTAGTTTGCATTAAATTTCTCTATACATTTTTCCTGGATTAAATAATCCTTTTGGGTCAAAACTTTCCTTAATTTTTTTAGATATCATTAATCTTGTTTCATCGATAGTAAACAAAGTGTCTTTAAAATCAAAATTTTCAGATTTTTTTAATATTGTTAGATAACCATTATTTTCAATTACAAATTTTTTTATTAAATTAATTTTATCGTCTTCTTTATCTGCAACTTCTACCCAAAATAAAGATCCACACCAATCTACGAAATATTTATATTTTTTGCTCAGTAATTTTAAAAAAAGTTCACATTTTGCAGGAGGTATAACTGCTCTTAGGATATTGTTTTTGGTATTAGTAAAAATTTCCAAATTATTCACTTTTTGCCAAAATGGTACCGACTGATAAACGTCTAAGACTGATGTTTTAAAGCTTTTTAAATCAAGTTCTTTTTTTAAATCTTTTAGTCTCTCATTTATTGATGTTTTATTGCCTTCAATTCTAAAACCAAGAAAAGAACCTTCTTGATCTAAGTCATTAAATTTAAAAACATTTCTTTTTGTTAATTCATATTTTTTATTATTTGGTTCTTCTGGAATAAATGTTGCTCCTGATACCTCATTACTAGAGCTTAAAATTTTATCAAACAGATTTGAAATTTTTTTTATATCTTCTGAGTATGTTATTACTGTAATCTGAGACTGTTTCTTAGGAGATACTTTCAAAGTAATTTCAGTTAAAACGGCAAGTGTTCCAAATGATCCTGAAATTAGCTTAGATAGATCATATCCTGTAACATTTTTTACAACTGTGCCGCCAGATTTTATGATATCCCCTTTCCCATTAACTCCTCTAAAACCTAAAATATGATCTCTGACACTTCCAACTTTGTATCTTCTTGATCCTGCAAAGTTACAAGCCACGTAACCTCCCACTGTTCCCTTATTTGAATTTCCCTTATTTAAATACCCAAAATCTATCGGTTCAAAGGCTAGCTGCTGATTATTTTCATCTAATATTTTCTCAACTTCTTCAAGAGGAGTTCCAGCTTTAACTTTAATATAAAGTTCTTCTTTTTTGTATTCTATTATCCCAGATAGGTTTGATAAGTTTAATGTTTTAGCTGTTTGTAAATTATACCCAAAATTTTTTTTTGAACCACTTCCTAAAACTTCGATTGGGAGTTTTTTTGAATAAATTTTTTTTATTATTTCCGCTACTTCGTTTTCAGAGCTTGGTAAATAAGTATTAGAATCTAGGGAGATCTGGGAATTTTTCTTCTCCTCTATGGACATGAACCCTTCCTTCCTCTGCGCATTTTCTTAATATCGGATAAACTTTTCCTGGATTTAAAAGATTCTTTTCATCAAGAGATTTCTTTATATTTAGTTGCTGTTGGATATCGTTATTATTAAATGACTCACACATTAACTCTCTTTTTTCAATACCAACTCCATGTTCTCCAGTTAAAGCACCACCATGTTTTACACATGCTTTTAATATTTCAGCTCCAAATTCTTCAGTTTTTCTCAATTGTTCTTTATCACTACCATCAAACATTATTAACGGATGAAGATTTCCATCACCTGCGTGAAAAGCATTTGCAACAGCTAAATTATATTTTTTTGAAAGTTGATTTATTTCTTTTAGAATAAGAGATAGTTTTCCTCTAGGAATAGAACCATCCATGCAATAATAATCAGGCGCCATAGCTCCGCAAGCTGGAAATGCAGCTTTTCTACCAGACCAAAATGCCAATCTTTCTTTATCATTTTTACTTAATTTCATGCTGTTAGAATTATTTCTTTTTGCAATTTCACTCACTTGTTTAATTAAATCATCAACCTCAGATTTTGTTCCATCTAATTCAACAATCATTAAGACCTCTGCATCTTTTGGATAGCCTGCTTTTGCAAATTTATCAGTAGCATCAATAAGTGCTTTGTCCATAATCTCCATTCCTGCTGGAACAATCCCATTTGAAATTATGTCAGATACACAGTTTCCACCATCTTCGATTGTTGGAAAACCAATTAACGCTGCTCTTACTGATTGTGGTTTTTTTAATATTTTTACAGTTACTTCTGTTATTACACCAAGTAATCCTTCTGAACCGCATAATAGACCTAAAATATCATAGCCTTCTTGATCTAAAGTCTTTCCACCAATTCTAGTTATTGTTCCATCCATCATAACCATTTCAACACCTAAAATATTGTTTGTGGTTGTTCCATATTTTAATGAATGAACTCCTCCAGAATTTTCTGCAACATTTCCTCCTATAGAACATGCTAATTGACTAGAAGGGTCTGGTGCATAATAATAACCTTTGTGCTGTACAGCATGGGTTATACCTAAGTTTGTCACCCCTGGTTGGGTAACAACACATTTATTTTCAAAATCTATTTCTAAAATTTTATTAAATTTTCCAAGACCTAAAAGAATTGCGTCCTGCAAAGGTAGTGCGCCACCAGACAAACCAGTTCCAGCACCTCTAGGGATTACTTTTATATTTTCATTATAACAATACTTTAATATTTTGCTTACTTCTTCAGTGGTTTCTGGCAAGACGACAGCAAGTGGAGTTTGCTTATATGCAGCTAGTGCATCAGTCTCGTAAGGTTTTATCTCATCATTTTCACTTAAAATATTTTCCTCTTTAGTAAATTTTTTTAAGTCTGAAACGATTAAATTTTTTCTAGAGACTGTAGCTTTATCTATTTTTGGTAAAGCAAGTTCTGTCATAAGTTTTAGCCAAGCATTTTTTTTATATTTTCTAATGCTTGTGAAATATTATCTTGTGATGCAGCAAAACTAAATCGAACATAATCACTACAGCTTTTTCCAAAAGCTGTTCCTGGGACTATTGCAACTCCTGCTTCATGCATTGCTTTTTTACAAAATTCTGCACCATTCATTCCAGTTCCTATTACCTTTGGAAATGCATAAAAAGCTCCGCCTGGTAAACTACATTCAACACCTGGAAGGCTATTAAGTCCTTCATGAATTAGCTTTCTTCTTGCAGTAAATTTTTCCATCATTTCATGAATTGAGTCATCTGGTCCATCCAGTGCTGCTATACCTGCAAACTGTGCTGCTGCGTTTACACATGATACACTATTAATTAATAATTTATTTACATGCTCAACTAAATGCTCTGGCCAAAAGCTCCAACCTAATCTCCACCCTGTCATTGAATAAGCTTTACTCCAGCCTTCTAAAACTATTAGTCTATCTCTTAAATGTGGATAATTGAAAAAAGTCGGCATCTCTTTATTATCAAAAATCTGTCTACTGTAAATTTCATCACTTAAAATTGTTACATGTGGAAACTTTTTCAATCCCTCCGCCAGTTTGTCTATCTCTGGTTTTTCTACGAAGCTTCCAGTAGGATTATTTGGATTAATTAATATCAAAAGTCTTGTTTTATCTGTAATTAAAGAAAGTATTTTTTCAGCACTAAACTTTAGATCTTTATCCTCAGTTAAATCGTATGGAACTGGAGTTGATCCAGTATAATTAATCATAGACTCATAAATGGGAAATGCTGGAGTTGGATGAATAATTTCTGCACCAGGCTCACCGAAGCATTGAATTGCATATGACATTGTGGGTTTTCCACCTGGCATAATTAGAATTCTCTCAAAACTAACTTCTGTATTGTAACGTTTCTTTATCCATCGTGTTACTGCTTGTCTACATTCAGGGATACCATTTGACATTACATATCCGTGATGACCATCATCTAATGCTTTCTTTGCAGCATCAACTACATGTTTCGGAGTTTTGAAATCAGGCTGACCAAGTCCAAGATGGATCATTGGTTTTCCTTGTGCCTCTAATTTTTTTGCTTCAGCAAGAACACTGAAGGCAGATTCTGTGCCTAGTCTATTTAAACTCTCAGCTAATTTCATTTCCATAACTATTTCCTATATATTATTTTACTTTCATTTAATTCAGACAAATTTTTACAACCCATCAATATCATATTTCTTCTAATTTCAGCATGCATATTATGTAGCAATCTTTCAACGCCTTCTTGTCCACCAGCTCCCAAACTAAATAAAAAGGCTTTACCAAAACTACAAGCTTTTGCGCCAGCTGCAAGAGCTTTTAGCACATGAGTCCCTCTTCTAACACCACCATCTAATATAATTTCAAGCTTATCTCCAACAGCATCTGAAATAGCCTTAACTTGATCAAAGGGAGATCTAGATCCATCTAACTGTCTTCCACCATGATTGGAGATCATTATTGCGGTACATCCAATATCTATAGCTCTTTTTGCATCTTCCACTGACATCACTCCTTTTAATGCCATTGGACCGTTCCATTTTTTTATACAGTATTCAGCATCCTTCCAATTCATAGCAGGATCATACTGTTCATTTATATATTCCATAACTGACTTTGCAATGTTTGTTCCTTTATCTGTCTTATTTTTAAGATTTGCTAATTCAAATTTTTTATTAGTTAAATAGTTAAATACCCATTGAGGTCTCATTGCAAAACTCATTAGACTTTCTAAAGTTAATTTTGGTGGAGTAGTAAATCCAGTTCTATGATCTCTTTCTCTGTTTCCTGCAACAATTGTATCAACAGTAATGCACATTCCATCAAAATTAGCTCTCTTACATCTATCAATTAAATCGTCTGTTATTGACTGGTCTTTATGAATGTATAATTGGAATAGTTTTGGTCCGCTTGAAATGTTTGCAACCTCTTCAATTGAAAAAGAAGCCATTGTAGACATACTATACATAGTGTTAAAATTAGCTGCAGCTCTTGCAGAAGCTTTATCTCCTTCAGGATGATATAGACTTTGCATTGCAGTTGGGGATAAGAAAATAGGCATATCAATTTTTCGTCCAAATATTTCAGTTGATAAATCTGGTTCACCAACACTGTTAAGTATACTTGGAACTAAATCACAATCATTAAACGCATCGGTGTTTCGATTTAATGTAACCTCATCATCAGCTCCACCATCTATGTAATGAAAAATTGGAGCAGGAAGTTTGCTCTTAGCTAATTTTCTAAAGTCATCAAAATTATAACAATCTTTAACTCTCATGAATTATTCAAATTTTAATATTTTTTTATAAAATTAAACATATAACTGTTAGCTCCAGGATTTTTGTCACCTAAGCTAGCATTGGAAATATGATTATATGAAAAACCAATTTCAGCATTTTTTGAAATTTCGAAAGCTATTTGCAGCTCGGTTTTAAACTCAATTACATGACCTAGGTCTTTACCATCTCCTTCGCTATATAATCCAGGAGTAAAACTTGGCGTTATAGTTACAGATCCAGATTTTTTTGGGATTTGAAAGCCTGTATATATATAAGCTGCATCATCTGCAGTTATAAAAGCACCTGTGACTGGCTGCAAAGTGCCAAAAGAAGTTTCTCTATATAGATCCTCATTGATATGTTGTATTCCAAATAGATTTGATTTTTTACCATCATCACTGAAATCAAACATTCCAGTATAAAAACTCCACTTGTTCCCTGATGAACTTTCCGCAAGTCCAAGGTTCGGTAAAATAAATACAAACAACATTAATTTAATTATTAATTTCATGATAAATCAGGGCTACTTTATAGTTACTTTTCTAATAATTAAAAGACCGCCAAAAATAAATAAAATAAGGGG
>Ga0255762_10000827_pt1 | contig 27713 bp, 22 predicted proteins | sample 101ome_16_FD_179962 | JGI IMG/M metagenome (GOLD analysis project Ga0255762, IMG submission 179962) | Coastal salt marsh microbial communities from the Groves Creek Marsh, Skidaway Island, Georgia - 101401AT metaG (version 2) | ecosystem: Environmental > Aquatic > Marine > Intertidal zone >...
CGTGTGCGTGCGGGTGCGTGCGGGTGCGTGAGTATGACGCCGGGGACACACCGCGGATCCAGACTGGGGACTCCCTGACTTCGTGAGGGTTCCGTCAAGTTAGTCAGTCACACGGGACGCGATGGGGGTTTAATACGAGGATGATTATCATACGCCTAAATCGCAAGATGCCGCTACGGTGGTACTTCTTCGTATTGAAATGTGTACGAAATATATCCTTTTAGTTGGGTGTAAATGAATCAGAGTATGACCTAGTACTCCGTACGACGCGCTGATATGGATCGATGAGAGCGGTGGATTGCGGTCGTCGCGATCGCGTCGCGCGACGGACGGACGGACGCCCGGCGGAACGGAAAGAGTCCGGTGGGAGAATGAAATCAGAGCTTGGCCAAGACGTCGCCCTCGTGGAGGACGACGAAGGCGTTGCCCTCCTCGTCGGACATTTGGTCGCCGGCGTACTTGAAGTAAATCACCTTGTCCCCAGCCTTGAGCTGCATCGGCTTGGTCTCCCCGTCCTCGCCCGCCTTCCCGGGGCCGACGGCGACGACGGTTCCGGTGACGGGCTTCTCCTTGGCGCCCTCGGTGAGAAGGATGCCCCCCTTGGTCTCGGACGCGACCTGATCCACCGCCAAAAGCACGCGGTCACCGCACGGGGTGAGCTTGGGGATGTCGTTCGCGCGCGCGCCGCTGGATGGGAAGCAACCGATGAGGTCTTGTTCCCGAATCATCACGTAGTCGTCTTCGCCCATCTTCAAGTCGGTGCACCCGATGCCAAACTTGCTGTACAAGACCGTCGCGCCGACGGAGACGTGCTTGACGTCCGGACCGATGGCCGCGATGTCACCTGTGGTAAAGAAAAACGAGCGAAAAGGCGTCAGTCAAACGTTCCGGGTGCGCGCGAAAGGATGGAGGAAGGGGGGCGTCCGAGCCGAGCGGCGGACGACCCGCGCGACCCAAACCCTCCGCCCCGTCGTCCGCGCGCGCGCGCGCCCGTCGTGCGGAAACGAACGCGCCCGACCCTGGCGTCGTCCACCGCCCGCGATGAGATACGTACCGCTCGTCGGTTTTCTTTGCGCCGTTTCGGTGAGCACGATGCCCCCTTTCGTCACCGTCTCCGCCGCGGCCACCTTCACCAAGACCCCGGCGCCGCAGGGCGTCACCTTCGTGTACTGCGAAGGCACTTCGAACGTCGCCCCCGCGCGCGTCGTCGTCGTCGTCGCCGCCCCGCGGCGTCCGCGGCTCGTCGTCGGCGTCGTCACTCGCGTCGTCGTCACGCTCGCTCGCATCGTCATCGTCATCATCGCGTCTATCCGTCGTCTCGATGTGTCGACGGAACCCATCCATCCATCCATCCGTGCATCCAATCGAAGCCGTCGAAGCCGGTTTCGTCGGTCATGCCTAATGTTGCTACTACCTAGATGGCATATCATAACGGTTGTTTACTGTGATTTTAGTAGTATTATACCCTGAGACAAAACCAGGAGAGACACACACGGTACGTACGAAAGGACGCGAACTCTCGTTTCGTGGGTACGTGTTGGTTTGAGGTAGGGTTACAGTATGTATCGTACACTCGCTTTGGAGGTATCTTTAACACTGGTCGAGGCGACGACGCGGTGGGTGGGTGCGCTGTGTGACGGATGGATGGATGGATGGATGGATGGATGCGGGAGAACCGGGCGCCCCGAGGAACGGAGGACGCGCGGCGAATCTTGTTGGTATTCCTCTTCTTCTTTTTCGTCGTCGTCGCGCGCGTGGAGTGGGCGACGAACGGAACGACGAGTCTCGCAATCTGAGTGAGACGCGTCTGCGAGTCATCAATCTCTTTTTTTGAATCTGTAGAGCGCTGGGAAGCGCGCGCGCGTCTCGCGGAATCGGGAGAGTCGCGCGCGAAGCTCGCGGAGGAGGCGCGGCCGAGGGTGGAGTCGATCGGTCGGTATGGTGTACACGCTGAACGTGCGGGCGATCGGACGAGGAAGCGGGATCGGTGGGGAGTTGACGTTGTCGGCGGACTCCGGGGTTCGTTTTCAAAGCTCGGCCGGGGCGAAGAGAGAGGTGAGCGCGGATAAAGTGAGCGCGGTGCACTGGAGCGCGACACCGACGGGAGGGGTGCTTCGGGTGAGATCGAGCGATGGGGACGTGCACGCGTTCGGTGGGCTCGGGGTTGAGGAGGCAAAGTCGGCGGCGGAGTTTGCGGAGAAGGAGTTTGGGTGCTCGATTGGCGAAAAGCGAATGAACGTCAACGGAAGAAACTGGGGGGATATCGCGATCGAGGGGAACAGTGCGGTGTTTGAGGTGGATGGGAAGACGCAGTTTGAGCTCGATGGCAAGTACATCGCTGAGGCGACGGTGGTTGGTAAGAATGAAGTCGTGATGCAGTTTCACACCGACGACACCGTGGCGGAGAAGGACTCCTTGGTGGAGATGTCCTTTTACGTCCCTCCCGGGAACGAAACTTGGGCGGGGGCGGACCCGGAGGATCCGGATGACACCGCGGCGAAGCGCATGCAGTCGACCATCATGTCCATCGCGGATGCGGACACCGAAGCCGGCGAAGCGGTGGCTGAGTTTGACGGCGTGTCCATGGTGGTGCCGAGAGGCAAGGTTACCATGGAGTTGCACCCGACATACATGAGAATGACGTCCACGACGTTGGATTTCAAGGTGCAGTACAGCTCCATTGTTCGCGTTTACTTGCTTCCGAAGCCGCATTCGAACCAATCTCACGCCATTATCGCGTTGGATCCGCCGATTCGCAAGGGTCAAACGTTTTACCCGCACATTCTCGCCATGTTCAACGACGACGAACACTTGACGGTGGAGCCAAAACTCCCGGAAGACATGAAGGCCAAGTTTCCGACGCTCGAGAGCACGTACGATGGCGGTGCTGGCGAAGTTTTCGCGCGCGTGTTGAAGAATATGGCGGGCGTCAAGTTGACGAGACAGAGCATGTTCACCGCTTCGGCGGGCGGTCACGCCATTCGCGTCTCCCACAAGGCGGACGTCGGTTTGCTTTACCCGCTCGAAAAGGCGTTCTTCTACGTCCCGAAACCGCCGCTCTTGCTCCACTACAGCGATGTGGATGAGGTTGAGTTTGAGCGTCACGCCGCCTCGGGTCACTCGAGCGGGAAGACTTTCGACGTCTCGGTCAACATGAAAAATGGAGCCAGTTACGATTTCCACGGCATTCAGCGCGCCGAGTTCCAAAACTTGGTTAACTTCTTAACAGCCAAGCAAGTGCGAATTTCCAACGTTGACGCCAACGCTCGCGCCGACCAAATCATCGCCGAGGCTTCAGACGACGACGACGAAGGCTACGACGGCCGCGGCGACGAGGACTCGGAGGAGGACGAAGACTTTGCCGCGGGAAGCGATTCTTCCGACGGTGGCGAACCCACCGACAGCGATTCCGACTCGGAATCCGAAGAGGCGGCGGCGACGAAGAAGAAGTCGAAAAAGTCAAAGCGCGCCAAGAAGGACCCCAACGCCCCCAAGCGCGGGTTGTCCGCTTACATGTTCTTTTCCGCCGCAAACAGAGAGAGAATTCTCGCCGAAAACCCCAACTTCAGCATCACCGACGTCGCTAAGGCTCTGGGTGAAGCTTGGAAGACGGTTTCCGACGCTGAAAAGGAGGTTTTCCAGCAACAAGCGGATGAGGACAAGGCGCGTTACGAGCGCGAAATGGCTGCGTACAACGCCGCCAAATCCGAGGACGACGGCGACGTCAAGCAGGAAAATGAAGACGACGGCGTCGACGCCATGGATGAGGATTAATTAGTCACGCAATCAACGCGCACCACTCATTAGAATCACGCGCGTCATCGATACGCACCCAAAGTTGAAGGAGAGTCAAAAGTTGTAACGCGCCTCAAACTTCACTCAACTAAATACTCATACAAGGCGTATACATCGACAAAAAAGTGCGCAATTAACGCATCCCACGGACGAATGCGTCACACTCCAACGGACGAACGGACGCGACGCGCGCATCGAACGGAGCGCGATGACGGCGACGCTCCCCGTCGCGATGACGACGGCGACGACGGCGACCCCGCCGGTACGAATGATGAAGAGAACGGCGTCTGCGACGACGACGCAGAGGCAGAGGTGTGGTGCAACTGCAATTAATCGACGCAAAGGACGACGACCGACGACGCGCACGACGACGCGCACGAGGGCGGTGAGCGATAACGCGCCGTCGAGCAACGCCGATGGCGAGCTGATGCGCGACGTCGATGACGACGGGACGACGGAGGGGACGACGTGTGGGGACGACGGTGAGGCGACCAAGCCGCCGACGGCGTCTGGGGGAACCGAAGGAAAAGCCAAAGCAGTCGCGAGCGGTGGAACGAATGGACGGGCGGGCGCGACGGATTCGGCGGCGGCGGTGCGGGGGACGTGGGAGGACGTCGGAGGTGGCTCCGGTGGTGATGGATCGAGCGGTGGTGGTTCCGGTGGTGGTGGTTCCGGTGGCGACGGTTCCGGCGAAGGAGACTCGACGAGCGGCGGTTCGACGTGGCTGCGAACGGAAACGAGAGAGATGCATGGCGCGACGGAAGGTGGGGCGCTCTTCGGCACGCTCGTCGCCGTCGCGATGAATGGTGTCGCTTGGGTGTTCTTCGCTGCGCTCAAACCGTCGCGGTCGGAACGGGAAAAGTACGCGCTGGAGACGCGGCAAGCGGAAACGGCGACAAAGGAGCGGGCCAAGGCGGAACGCGCGGCGAGAAGGGAGATGGAAAAGGCGGAGAAGAGAAGGTCGGTGACGACGAAACCGACGTCGGTGGTGGCGTCCCCCAAGACGGTACCGGCGACAGAGGCGGTTGTAGAGACCACGGAGGCGATCGGAGAAGATCGGAACGATGAAGCCGACTCTTCGCTTGCGAAGCGCGCGCGAGCGCCGCCGGTCGAGGACAATGCGTCGACCTCTAGTGATTCCTCCGGTGACGATTCCGCGGTGAAGATTGTTTCCGTGCAACACCGTCCGATCGGTACGTCTGCGAGCGAAGGCGAAGCTTTGGGACCCGAGGCTTCATCCGCCGACTCCATTGCCAATGACGCCGAATCGGCGTTTGAGGAACACACGCGTGAGTGCGAGGAGGAGCAGCGTCGTGTAGAGGAATGCGTCCTGGAGAAGGGACACCACAACGACGAACAGTACCTCCCAGCACACGAAGAACATCCCAACTACAAAATAGTTCGAGCCGTTCGAGAGGCGAACGCTTTGATGCACGACGTGCACGCTCGCCGCACTGAAGTGAATCAAGAATTCGCCGAGGCGCTCAGATACCGCAAGCAAGTCATTCACATGGCTGCCGAACACGGCATCCCGGTCGCACCAATTCGGGAAATCAAGGAAACGTTCGATCAGGAAGAGTTGCCCGCGCTCGGTGTGACTGCCCGCGAGAAGGCAAACAAAGCGGCGCGCTCCGCCTTGTCGGCGACGAAAAAGTTTGTACACTTTGCGACGCCGCACGTCCAAACGGCGAGTTCCAAAGCGTTCGAATTCACCAAGGATGCCGCTGGTAAAGCCAAGACGGCGGCGAATGAGCGCTTAAAGGATGTAAAAGCGAAGCAGGCTTCCGGAGAACTTCGCGCTCCAACGATGGACGAAGCCGTCGCGGCGGCCAAATCAACATCCAGACAAGCCCTCGGTGCGGTCATTCACGCCTACGACCGCATTGCCGGTCACATCCGAGAACTCAAACCATGACGCACGCGTTCAAACTAATTCTCACGCATTTGTACAGTAGGTACCATTCAGAAAACGTTTAATGTAAACCGAAGACGAGCGTCCACGACGTCCCTCACAAGTCGGCACGATGCACGCGGTCGCCCGACCCACGATCGACATCTCCACGAGTCGAGCGATGCGACGCGCGACGACGACGACACCTTCGTCGTCACCCACGACATCGACCGCGCCTCCGATTTCTCTCGCATCCGTGCGCGTCGTCGTCTGGGACGTCGACGGAACGCTCGCCGATAGCACCAGTTTAGGCTTCGATTCAACCAACCAAGTCTTGCGCTCGCGCGGTCTCCCAGCCATCGACCGGGACGAGTACTTGCTTGGAACAAAGTACACGACCCCGCGTCGGCTGGCGTGGCACGCGACGAAGGATGCGGATCACGAGTGCGGACGAGAACTCGGCGACGCGTTTGATGCGTTGTACGTAGAGCTCGTCTCGCGAGAGACGTGCGGATTTTATCCGGGAATCATGGACGTCGTGCGGAGATTGAAGGGCCGAGGGACCCGGCAGGCGGTGCTGAGCAATGCGTGCGGGGCGTACGCGAGGCGAGTGATCGCGGCGAACGGAGTGGAGGATGTGATGGAGGCGTGTTACGGCGCGGATGACGTCTCGCGAGCGAAACCAGCGCCAGACGGAGTGATTAAGATTATGCACGAGCTTCGCGTGGATGATGGTGAGACGCTCGCGTACATAGGCGATGCGCCAAGTGATGGCGCGGCTGCGCTCGCGGCGGGGTGCCTGGCGATAGGTGTCAATTGGGGATCGCACGATTTGCGTTCTGCTGAAAATGCGGCGAATTTTCACGTCGTGTACGATTCGCCCGACGAGCTCGAGGCAGCCTTGTTCATGTAAAAACGCGCGAGTGCCGCGCTGTAAGTAGTGTAATTGCTAAAATTAGGTCTAACTTTGTTTGTTCTCGATGTCGTCGAATCCACCGTCGTCTAGTTCGTGGACGTCGTAGCCTTTTTATACGGGCGCTCTTCGGCGCCCGATCGAGCGCACGCGCACCTCGCCGCCGTGAAGAAGAAATCACTCAACCGGTTGAGATAAACCCGCACAACCTCCGGCACCGCCCCATCCCTAATGAGAGGCACGCAACTCCTCTCCGCCCGTCGGCACACCACCCGCGCTTGGTGTAAGAAGACGCTCGCTTTACCTCCCGACACCAATAGAAAATTCGTCAGCGCCGGAAGCTCTGCGTCGAGCTCGTCGATCCATCTCTCCAGCGTTTCCACGTGCGACGCATCGAACGACGCCCGCGTTCGCATCGTTTCAGACGATCCCGCCAACGGTGTCGCCACCGCCGACCCGATATCCAAGAGTCTGCTCTGAATCTCTTCCAACTGTTCGTCAACAAACGACGCGTCAGTCTCAACAAACTCGCGCGAACGAAGTGCAAAGCAAAGAAAAAACCATCGCGCGCACGCACCCGAACATCCAACCCATTCTTCTCATCCAAACAAAACTCCCTCGCGATCCCAACCGCGACGTTACACTCATCGACGTCCCCGAGCGCGTCAAACGTCGCGTCATCCTTGTCGCGTCTCTCCATGTTGTACAGACTCGACGTTCCCTCGTCGCCCGTTTTCGTGTAAATCTTAAACTTATTCTCACCGCTCATGACGCGCGAACCGAACCGAGACGAACCGTGAAGGATAACGGCGAAACACCGCGCGTTTTATCGACCCGTCGTCGGCGTCCGGCGTCCGGCGTCTGACGACGCGTTCGTCCGCGTCGGCTCTCCAGAGGCGCGCTTTCGCGAGCGAGCCCACGTGACGAAACCGACCCTATACCTAAATCGACGATTCACGATTCGCCGAATTCTTCAAAATCACCCCAGACCCCCTCACTTTACGAGTCATGACCCGTCGAATGACACGCCTCGAAGGGGTCCGTCTTCACGCGACGTCACGCCGCCCCTGCGTCACAACGCGTCGACGCACGACACGCGCACGATACCCACGATGCTCACCGCGCGCGCGAACATCGCGAGCACCTCCGCTTTCACCGCCTCCTCGGCGCGCGCGACGACCGCGCGCCCCGGCAGAGGCGCGCTCGTCGTCACGGCGGCATCCAAGAAGAAGGATGTGCGCCTGCAGGTCACGCTCGAGTGCACGGAACAAAAGGAATCCGGCGTCGCGGGGATGTCGAGATACATGACCCAGAAGGTAGGTTTCGCGAAACGAAGGATGGACGATCGCGCGGTGTCGGCGCCCGCGGGTTAGGGTGGACGACCGGCGACGGAGGACGCCCGCGACGACGAGGTTGGACGACGCGGCCGCGGTTTCAGGGTTTGAGAGACTGACGACTTATCCTCGCTTTTCGTACGACGCAGAACCGACGCAACACGTCCCAGAGATTGGAGTTGATGAAGTACAACCCGTTCTTGAAGAAGCACACGCTTCACCGCGAATTGAAGAAGTAGGTGGTGCGGCGCGCGTGGGATAGCTAATTTTTAACGTTAACGTTACACTCTGCAAAAACGAAGCGCTCGCCGCCCGAATGAAACTCGCGTCGTCGATCGTTCATGAAGCGCGAATGCGTGGTGAATTATTACGTCGCTAGGTGTAAAAGCTTTACAAGTCTAATGCAGACACAAAAAGTCCTCGAGCAATTTAAATGGTGCGCGTCGATGCCGTCATCTTTGCACAGCCTCGACGCGAAAGAATGGCGCCCCCCTCTCGCCGTCGAGACGCGCGTTTACGCCTCGACAACCTCAGGCCAGCCGTCAATCTTGATCCCCATGTTCGCCGCGGTGCCCGCCACAACCTTCATGGCGCTCTCAACCTTGGTGCAGTTGAGATCCGGCATCTTAATCTTGGCAATTTCCTCGAGTTGCTCCTTGGTCACGCGGCCGACGACTTGCTTTTGCGGATCGGCGGCGCCAGACTTGACGCCCGCGGCCTTCTTCAACAACACGGACGCCGGCGGGGTCTTGAGGATAAAGGTGAAAGACTTATCCTCAAACACGGTGATTTCAACCGGAATAATCATACCCGGTTGGTCTTGCGTGCGCGCGTTGTATTCCTTGCAGAACATCATAATGTTCACACCCTGCGCGTCGAGTCGAACCGAGCGAAAAAGCGCGAGCGTCGTCAGTCTCTCCTTCTCCTCGAACCGAGCGGTTTCACGTCGTCGTCGACGACGACAAAGACGCGAACAACATCAACGTTCACGTTGACACCGTCGTCCTCGTCTCGCGTCCCCGCGTACCGCCGAACCGCCCCGTCTTTCTCCCGTCTTCCTCGGGTATCAAACCCTCAACTAGGTCTTTGCGCAGCACCCCCTCTCGCCCGTCGTCACCACGCCATCCACCCGACCGAGGTTGAACCGCCGGCGGAGCGCCGCCGACGACGGGGAGGTCACCGAGACGCGTCGCGAGGGGCGGTAAAAATAGTCGAGAAAAACCTGCGCACCTTGGCACCGAGCGCCGGACCGATGGGCGGCGCCGGCGACGCCTTCCCCGCCTCGATCGCGAGCTTGATGTACCCCGCAACCTTGGCCGCCATGACGACGCGACCCCGCGCGCCGGCGTTGGCGACGCACGCGTCACCGCGACCGACGACGGCGTTGGCGAAGAAGGCGTCGCGGGAGAAAACGCTCTTGGCGTCACCGAGCGCGCGAGACGCGATCGGCGTCGCCGAGGCGGCGCGACGGGAGGATGCGCGCGCGCGGGTCGAGACCGGCGCGACGCCCGTGGGCGCGGAGAGTCCGAGAGCCATGTTCTGCGTGGGCCGTCTAAAGTCTGTCTGTCTGTGCTCGTCACGGGGCGGAACGGTGTGAGCGTTCGCGCGCGGTTTACGTCGTGTGTTTCGGCGCGCTCCGGTGGGAGGTCGCGCGTCGCAGACTCCCGCGCACGATGGCGACGACGCGTCGAACGGCGCGGACGGCGTCGACGTAGGACCCCGAACCCAACCCAACCCGACCCGCTTCTGGACCACGCGCGCGTCCACGTCCGTCGTACTGTACGTGTACGAGAGCCCATGTGCGCGCGTTATCCGTCGGGACCCGAACGCGAGACATAAAGAAGAGTCCGTTTCGCCAAATCGCGGTAAAAAACTCACTCTCGCGACTAGGACGCGGGCCCGATCTGTTTGTTGTTGTGTGTGCGTCGCGTGATTGATTTTGGTTAAATGTACTCGTACGTTCTGTGTACTGTTTACACATAGATGTGCCAATATTTTTGAAACAAGTTTTTGAAAATGTGTCGCGACGAGCCGATGCCGCGGCGACGCGAGTTCGCGACGGACGGAACGGACGGAACGGACGATGTCGACGCCGCCGAGACGATCGCCGAGGAAATCTCCGTCGTCGGCGACGGCCGCCGGCGTTCCACGATCGGCGTCGAAATCACCGGGACGAGGAGGTGACGACGGTGATGCCCACCGAGCTGTTGCCGAGATTACGACGACGGGGCTGACGGACGCGAACGCGCGCGGGACGCACGCGACGCACGCGACGGCGGCGGAAGGGATCGAGAACGAAGCGCCGGTGAATGGTGGTGCGCGGGAAACGGCGGCTGGGGTGGATTTCGGGTTGATGTCACCGCCCGCGCCGAGAAGGATGAGCGACGGGCACCAGCAACAACACGCCGCGAGCCCGATGGAAGATTTGTTTTCACCGCCACCGTCGACGCGAGGAGCAAACCACCGTACATCGATCGGGGGAGGAATGACGACCCCGGCGAGAGGGGTCGGTGGACTGGCGGCAACGCCCGGGCGGTTTGGAACGCCCGGGCGGTTTGGAACGCCGCGCGCGACGCCGAGGAGCGACTTGGGACACGGAGGGAGCGCGCGAGGGACGGCGGCGAGAATGGGCGGGGACGAGGACGGGGGACTCGGACCGCTTGCACCGGAGAGTCAGCCGAGAGGGACGCCGCTGTTGCCGACGCAGGATGATTTGATGATGTCGCCGCCGATGAGCGCTGGGGATCATCTGTTGCGAGCGCAGGCGCAGAGACAAGAGTTGGCGCAGGAGACGTATATTTGGGGTACGCAAGTCAACGTCGGGGACACGCAGCTTCGTTTTAAGCGATTCTTGGAAAACTTTGAACTTCCGGATTCGTTCGGGGCGTCGTTTTACGACGAGCGAATGCGAGAAATGGAGGAGAAAGGGGAGACGAACCTGGATCTCGATTGTCAGCACTTACACGCGTACGACAGCTACCTGTACAAGCTGTTGATCAAGTACCCGCAGGAAATCATCCCGCTTTTTGACATCATGGCGAACGAGTACTTTGCAGAGAACGTTGCGCCGCCAAACGAAGAGGAGGCGAATTTGACGCGAATCATCGTGAGGCCCTTCAACGCGATGGAGACCAAACCGATGCGCGACTTGAACCCGTCGGATATCGACAAGATGGTGAGCGTCCGCGGCATGGTGACGCGATGCACGTCGATCATTCCAGACTTAAAGCTCGCGTATTTTAAGTGTTTGATGTGCGGTTTCGCGCCAGATCACGTTCAAGTCGATCGAGGTCGCGTGCAAGAGCCAGCTTTGAAGTGCGCGCAATGCGGCAAACCGGGCACCATGACGCTCATTCACAACCAGTGCGTCTTTGCCAATAAGCAGACGGTGAAGATGCAAGAGACGCCGGACGCGATTCCCGAGGGAGAGACCCCACACACTGTGTCGATGTGCGTCTTCGATGACCTCGTCGACCAAGCCAAGCCTGGTGATCGCGTGGAGGTCACCGGCGTGTATCGCGCCGTGCCGATTCGCATGAGCTCGACTCGCCGAACCTTGAAGAGCGTGTACAAGACGTACTTGGACATTATCCACATTAGAAAAGATGTCGGCGCGCGCTTGCGCAATACCGCAGGCCCGGAGGATGACGAAGCGGCGAAGAACTCGGCCGCTGAGCGAGCATCGACGACGACGGCGAGCAACCAGTCTCCGCAAGAGCAGGTTGAGTTTACCCCTGCGCGACTCGCGGAGATTCAAGCGCTCGGACGGGCGCCGGATGTGTACGAACGTCTGGTTGCGTCCTTGGCGCCTTCCATCTGGGAGTTGGAAGACGTTAAGAAGGGTTTACTGTGTCAGCTGTTCGGGGCGACGAACAAAACCTTTAGCGGAACCGCTGCAAACAAGGTTCGTGGGGATATCAACGTCTTGCTCGTCGGCGATCCCGGCGTCGCCAAATCTCAGCTGTTGACGTACGTGCATCGCATCGCCCCTCGTGGTATGTACACGTCCGGTAGAGGATCATCCGCGGTTGGTCTCACGGCGTACGTCACGCGCGATCCAGAGTCTAAGGATATGGTGCTCGAATCTGGCGCGTTGGTGTTGTCGGACCGCGGTATTTGCTGCATCGACGAGTTTGACAAGATGTCCGACAGCGCGAGATCCATGCTCCACGAAGTCATGGAGCAACAAACCGTTTCGATCGCCAAGGCTGGCATCATTGCCGTGCTGAATGCGCGCACGTCTGTGCTCGCGTCCGCCAACCCGGTCGGCAGCCGCTACAATCCGAACATGTCCATGGTTGAAAACATCCAGTTGCCTCCGACGCTCCTCTCGCGTTTCGACTTGTTGTACCTTTTGTTAGATCGTCCGAACCCGGAGACAGATCGACGCTTAGCGCGTCACTTGGTGAGCTTGCACTACAAGGACCCTCCGAAAAAGAAGCGCGGGGCGATTCCTGCGGAGCTTCTAACCGATTACGTGTCATATGCGCGCGCCAACGTGCAGCCGCAAGTGAGCGATGAAGCTGCGGAGGAACTCGTCGAGGGCTACGTTGAAATGCGTAGAATGGGTGGAAGCAGAAAAGTGATCACGGCGACACCGCGTCAACTCGAATCGCTCATTCGTCTTTCTGAGTCTTTGGCGAGAATGCGCTTGAGTGAGGCTGTCGACCGCGATGACGCCAAGGAGGCTCTTAGACTGATGCGGGTCGCCATGCAACAATCCGCGGTGGATCCGAGAACGGGTACAATTGACATGGACAAAATTTTGACGGGCCACAGTGCGAGCGATCGCCAGCATCGCAAGACTGTTGCCGAGGGCATCACTGCGTGCTTAGCCACCTCGAGTGGTAAACTTAGATTGAATGAGTTGGTGAGAATGCTCGCTGAGAGAGATAGTTCCATGACATTGAGCGTGCAAGAGGTGAGAGACGCCGCCATGTTGCTCGTCGAGCAGGAAACGTGTTCGATTCGTGGCGATCTCGTCACTTTGCTCGCGTGAATCGGGAGGGGTCGAGAACAAAACCGAGTAGAGGAAAACTAGTGATTTTAATTTGCTCTTTCATCATCATTATAATCCAATGCGTGAGTCATGTGATCCTAAATCGCCTAATACAGAGCTCGCCGCTTAACGATGAACGAGCTTGTAACCAGTCCAGCAAAATGGTAATGTAATCAATTGATAGCGTACTTGCAGCCTCTAAGATGATTACGCGATGCCAGCCGGGCCACCGATAGCACTACCCGCCTTGAGTTCTCTGCCATCACCCGTGAGCACCGTGATTTCACCTTCCGCGTTAACATCCATGATGCACGACGAACCCTCCGTAATCTCACCCGTGAGCATCTTCTCGGAGAGGTTGTCTTCAAGCAAGCGCATGATGGCACGACGCAACGGACGAGCACCATAAGCCGGAGAGAAACCTTCGTCGACGAGACGATCCTTGAAGCGCTCCGTGCATTCGAGAGTAATGTCCTTCTCCTTCAGACGCTTGAACACACCATCAAGCATGATGTACGCAATCTCACGAACTTCTTGCTTGTTGAGTTGACGGAACACAATGATTTCGTCAAGACGGTTAAGGAATTCCGGTCGGAAGTAGTTCTTGAGGTCTTCCATGACTAAGCTCTTGATGCGGTTGTAGGATTGATCTTCCTGGTTGTCATCAAGTTGGAAACCCAAGCCCCCGCCACCCTTCTCGATCGCAGACGCACCAACGTTGGACGTCATGATGATAAGGGTGTTCTTGAAGTCAATAACGCGGCCCTTGGAGTCGGTCAAGCGACCATCTTCAAGGATTTGAAGCATCATGTTGAACACATCCGGGTGAGCCTTTTCAATCTCATCGAAAAGGACGAGGGTGTACGGACGACGTCTGACAGCTTCGGTGAGCTGACCACCCTCGGAGTAACCGACATAACCAGGCGGGGAACCGATGAGCTTGGAAACAGTGTGACGTTCCATGAATTCAGACATATCGAGACGAACCATGGCTTCTTCGGAGCCGAAATAGAAGGAGGAAAGGGACTTAGCAAGTTCGGACTTACCAACACCAGTCGGACCAGAGAAGATGAAGGACGCGACCGGGCGGTTCGGGTTCTTCAAGCCGGTACGGGCGCGGCGAATGGCGCGCGCGCACGCAACAACGGCTTCTTCTTGGCCAACCAAGCGCTTGTGGAGGGTCTCTTCCATGTCCATCAAGCGAGCACCTTCATCGGAAGACACCTTGTCGACCGGGATACCAGTCCAGGAGGCGACAATGTCAGCAATGTCTTGCTCCTGGACCGTCGGGCCAGACTCGTCACCAGACTCAGCCTTCGCCTTGTTCTCTTCTTGCTTGCGCTCAGTGATTTGCTTGATCTGCGCGCGAAGTTCGACTTCACGATCACGAAGGCCACCAGCGGCTTCGAAATCTTGAGCACGGATGGCGGTGTCCTTCTCCTTCATCAAAGCCTTCAATTCCTTGTCGAGCTCCTTGGCTTCCTCCGGGAGTGCAGCGTGGGAGAGGCGCACTCGAGAACCAGCTTCGTCGATAAGATCGATCGCCTTATCCGGCAAGAAACGATCAGAGATGTATTGGCTGGAGAACTTAGCCGCCGCGATCAAAGCATCATCGGAGTACTTGAGCTTGTGGTGAAGCTCGTAGCGCTCGCGCAAACCGCGGAGAATTTGGATGGTTTCGTCCACACTCGGCTCCGGAACTTGCACCGGTTGGAAACGACGCTCGAGGGCCGGGTCCTTTTCGATGTGCTTACGGTATTCATCAATGGTGGTCGCACCGATGCACTGGAGTTCGCCACGGGCAAGGGCCGGCTTCAAGATGTTCGCCGCATCGATGGCACCTTCGGCAGCGCCGGCGCCGATGAGGGTGTGGACTTCGTCAATGAAGAGGATAATGTTTTCATCGCTCTTGACTTCATCCATGAGCTTCTTGAGACGCTCTTCGAACTCACCACGGTACTTGGTACCAGCAACGAGGAGACCCATGTCAAGGGTCATCATGCGCTTGGAGTCGAGGGTATCCGGCACGTCGTTCGCCGCAATCTTTTGCGCGAGACCTTCGGCAATGGCGGACTTACCAACACCCGGTTCACCAATCAAGCACGGATTGTTCTTGGTACGGCGACCGAGAATTTGGGTAACACGAACGATTTCGTTCGCGCGGCCGATGCACGGGTCGAGCTTGCCTTCCTCAGCCTTCTTGGTAAGGTCGCTACCGAACTCTTCGAGGGTCGGCGTCTTGGAGCCGGCTTGGGCACCTTGACCGCCGCCGGCACCGGCGCCGACAGCTTCTTGAGTCTCACCAACCATGCGAATGACTTGGGAGCGGATCTTAGCCGGATCGGCATCGAGGTTCTCGAGAACTCGAGCCGCGACACCTTCACCCTCACGAAGCAAACCGAGCAACAAGTGCTCAGTACCAATGTAGTTGTGGCCGAGTTGGCGCGCTTCTTCGAGCGCGAGCTCAAGAACGCGCTTGGCACGCGGGGTGAACGGAATCTCCACCGCGACAAAGCCAGAACCACGGCCGATGATCTTTTCAACTTCAATACGAGCTTCCTTCAACGAGATACCCATCGACTTGAGCACCTTGGCGGCGATACCAGTACCTTCGCCAATCAGGCCGAGCATAATCTACGCGCGCGCGAAGACGACAAACATTAACCGTCAGTACACCGTCGCCCTCTCAAAACGTCGCCTTCCGTTCGCGCACGTGCGAACATATGACACATCTTCGTTTGCCAGCTCCGATCCACGTCGAAGCACGTCCCAAACTCGCGTCATGTTCCCTCCATCACGCGCCGTTCGCGGGTACTAAAACCTAGCCAGACAAGATGCGCGCGCGGCCTTCGCGTCGCGCCCGTCGTCGTCCGTCTCCGCTCTGTTCGCGCGCGACCAAATCCAACCCGCGATCGATCGCATTCTAAAACTTACCTGCTCGGTACCGACAAAGTTGTGGCCCAATCGTCTCGCTTCCTCCTGCGCGAGCATGACAACCTTGATGGCCTTCTCGGTGAAGCGCTGCGTTCGCGATAAAACAACCGCACCCCTCTCGCGTCAGTCTACATCATCGGACATCGTCGTCCGCGTCTCGCGCCTCCGCGTCGCGCGCGGCGAACGAAACGCGCGTCACGCGCAACGAAATTTATTGTCCCCAATTCGCTTCTCTTCGCGTCGTCAAACGCACCTCAAACATCGCCTCGACAACCAAACCCGACCGGCGTCGTCCGCCTAGGGTCGGCATCGCTCGCGCGCGCGCGCGAAGCGCGCCGCTGTTGGCGCCGCCGTACGCCGTTCTAGCGCCACCGAGCGCCACGCTCGACGTCGCACCGCGTGTCGCCATCATCGTCGGCACCGCCGCGACCGTTCTTCCGCGCGTCGAGCTCGTCGTCGCTCTCGCGCGCGCCGTCGTCGGCGTCGCGCCCACCGTCAGGGACCTCGCAAACATGCTTCAGTCCTGCTTGAATCCGGGAGTGTGACCGACCCGCGAGTGTTCCGAGCGTTTCCTTTCGAGACGCGTGCGACGAGGCGTGCGCGTGTGCGTGGAAGAAATTCGGGTGCGTTCGCAGTTTTCGCGCCGTGCGGTGTCACCCGTCGCGATGTGTCGATCGCGCGCGCGCGCTGCGGCACCGCCCGCGTCGCGCTGAATCGAGTTTCGTCCTCCGACCCCGTCGGTCGGTCAACGAGTCACGAACCAGCAAACCACCCTCGGGCACGCACACCGAGCGCAGATGACGTTGTTTCGGTGGGCGGGAAAACTTTCCAAACTCGGGCCTGGTATATCGGCGAGTCATGACTCGTAAAAAATGTCCGGTCCGGTCCGGTCCGGGGGAGGGGCAGCGGCGGACGGGCGCGCTGCTTCGATGGGCACGCTGCTGGAATGGTTGCGTTTTGGGCCTCACTGTGTGCACATACAAGTACGACCGACGCGTGGGGAAAAGAAGGAGTTTCGATCCCCGTCTGTGATGAAAAAATCGCGACGGATCGTCGACCGGTCGGATCTCGTATGCGTGCGTATTCATATTCAAGGCTGAGATTCTGGTAAGATTTATGGATCTCATGATACTATCACGTACCTACCGATATCGTTTGTTTGACCACCTCGAACAGATGTTTAAAACGATCTGTTTGTCCGAGTTTTGTTTTTATCAGCACCGCTCGTCCGTCCGTCGCGCGCCCTGTGGGTGGAAAAGTTGGCACTCCGCGGCGTGAGGTCTCGATGAATGCCGGCTTCGACGACGACGGCGACGACGACGGCGACGGGTGGGATTTGGACGCCCTCGAGGCGGCGGCGATCGTCGCGTCCAGGCTCGAGCGTGAACGGTCGATGCGTCCGACGACGACGACGACGACGACGACGACGACGACGACGACGGGGACGACGCACGGAGCATCATCGTGTGAACGACCGAACGTACCGTTGACTCTGTCGACGACGACGTTCACGGCGGCGGCGACGCAACAACAGATGAAAGAGCAGCAGCAGCAACAACAACAACAACAACACCGACCGACGGCGCGTTGGACGGTGGAGTTTGTGATTCGCGAACCGGGTGATAGATTTGAGGCGTCGACGCTCGCGCGCGACGGGTCGGACGCGAGACGCGCGGCGCAGACCGTCGTCGCCTCCGTCGCGGGTGCGGTGCGGCAGGAGGACGTCGACGGAGGTGCGGTGCGATGGATGTTTCCGAGTGCGTCGTTACGAGAGGCGAGAGAGGCGTTTGCGAACGCGAACTTTGCGGTGGTGATGACGCCCGGGATGGTGATTCGAGCCGCGGATGCGCGCTTCGACGAACACGAGCGGACGGCGGCTGAAGTGTACGAGACGCGAGTGCCGAAGGAGTTGGATGCGAAAATGTTTGAGTTTCAGCGCCAGGGTGTTATGTACGCGCTTCGTCGAGGAGGGCGAGTGTTGATAGGGGATGAGATGGGTCTCGGGAAGACGGTGCAGGCGTGCGCGCTGCTCTCTGTCTACAGAGAAGAGCTTCCCGCGCTGATACTCGTGCCGACGTCTTTGCGCGAGGCTTGGAGGAACGCCTTGCAGAGTTGGTTGAATGTTGATGATTGCGATATCGCGTGCGTAGGTGCAACGAACGAGGCGAAGAAGCTTGACGGGAGCACGTACGACATCGTGCCGTACAGCTTGGTGGTCAAACTCAAGGAGCGGTTAGCGGCCAAGCGATACAGAGTCATCGTGTGCGACGAGAGTCACTTCATCAAGGATCGGCGCGCGCAGCGCACGCAAGTAGTCATGCCTCTGCTTAAAGCGTCACGTCGGACGATTTGCTTAACCGGTACCCCGGCGCTGAGTCGACCGATTGAGCTGTTTACCCATCTCGAGGCGCTCGTGCCGAATGTGTTTCCGCGCTTGAACGAGTTCGGGGCGAGATACTGCGCGGGAGGCAGCCCGTTTGGCATGTACACCGGAGCAAGTAATTTAGAAGAGTTACACGTCATGATTTCTAAGCTGTGCATGGTTCGCAGGTTGAAGAAGGATGTCTTGAAAGATTTACCGCCGAAACAGCGATCCCAAGTGTTCTTGGCGCCCGAAAAATCCGCCATGGGCGAAGTCAAGGGTATTCGCAAGCAACTCGACAAGCTGCGCGAGAACCCGGCGAGTGCGGACTCATTCGAAGAGAAGCGTCTGATCAACGATCTCTACACGGCGAGCGCGAAAGCCAAAACCAAAGTCGTGTGCGAGTACCTGGACACGTTGATCGAAGGCAGCGTCGACGGCAAGTATCTGTTCTTCGCACATCACACCGTCATGCTGGACGCTGTCGAAGAGTTTCTTCGAAAAAAGAAAGTCAATTCGATTCGAATAGACGGTACGACTCCGGCGGATGCGCGCGGTAAGCTCGTCGATACTTTCCAGCGCGAAGCTCCGTGTCGGGTGGCGGTGCTGTCCATCAAGGCTGCGGGGATGGGTCTAACGTTAACTGCCGCTTCGACCGTCGTTTTCGGCGAAATGGTTTGGACTCCCGGTGATTTAGTGCAAGCCGAAGATCGAGCGCATCGCATCGGCCAGTTGTCTAGCGTTCTGGTGCAGTATTTGCACGTCAAAGAGTCCATAGACGACATCATCTGGATGAGCGTCGGTAGAAAATTTGAGAATTTGGGCGTCTTCTTGAACGGCCAAAGCGGCGTCCTCGCGGCCTCGCAGGCGCGCCCTCGTGGTTCATTTGGCGCTGGAAAGTCACCGAAAAAGCAAAAGCGCAACAGTAGTCACGCCGTGGATGTCAGTCAGAGAACGCTCCTCGAGCTGTTTCAATCGCAGCAGTCGACGCAAAAAACCGAACCAGCCGGCGATCAATTAGAAGAGTTGTAGTACTGGTAGTACGTAGTTAAAGAGTTACAAATCGCTGTTATTTTCGATCCTGTCCCGTTGGATCTGACTAACGGAATCGTTTCGTCTCCGATTGGGAGTCCACTCGTTCCCGCATGACGTTCACCATGCCGTCGCCGAGCACCGCTTTAGATGGATCTCTCATAAACTGGTTCTCCGCGTCTTCGCTATGGTACACGCACGACACTTCGGGTGATTTATCTAGGCTACCCACAAACGCAAAGGTGTTCATGTGGTTCTTGCACACGTCCTCCGTCTTCTTGTCGACGACGCCCTTTCTCTCGAGCAAGTTCCAGTTGGACCGTCGCAGCACGCACCCAGGCTTCACCTCTGGTTGCGCCACGTACACGTTGAATGGATTCAGCGACAAGAACACGCGCTGATCAAACACCATCGCCGACGCCCCGTTCGCCATGCACAGCTCCGCGTCTGGGGTTCTCCTATCAAGAATCTCTCTAGAGGCCACGTTGGATGGTTCCAAGTCCACCGCCGTGTCGAAAACCACCCCTGCGCCGATACCGATCACGAACGCCCCGGCGATCAAAAACTTGTTCAACTCCTTTCCGGGCCCACCGCCTCCGCCGTCGACGTCGTCGTCGTAATCGTACCGATCCCCTGGCGGCGGTCTCCCACCCGAGACGCGTGTCGGCGCGTACTCGAATGAATTCCGCTCCGCGTCCCTGAACTGGTCCGCTTGCGCCCGTCTCGCCCGTCCGCTCGACCCGGCGCGTTCGTACGAAGAAGACGAGGGCGAAGATGCTGAGCCATCCTCTCGACCGTACCAATCGTCCTCACCGCTCGCGCGCACCGCCCCGACGCGTCGTCGGTCGCTCGGCACCACCGCCCTAAATGCTTCCCCCTTTAACGTCGGTTTCGACGCCGCGCGCGCCGATCGCGGTGCAGACCCCCCCGGTCGCGTCGACGATCGCGGCGTCGCGGTGACGGCTCTCATCGTCGTCGCGATATGCGACATTCTTCGTGGCGTCGTTCCGACTTCCTGCGACGCGTTGAAATGCGGCACTGTGCGACGCAGCGCGCACGAACACATCAACTTGAAAGCAGTCGACAGAGCGCGTCAAACATGCCCGCGATGGCGTCGTCCTTGACGTCGAGACGGTCGCCCGCGCTCGCGGGCGCGACGCATACGGCGCGACGTGTTCATCGATCGGTCGGTCGAGCGCCGGCGCCGGCGCGACGATGCGTCGTGGAAACTCGTGCAAAGCTGGGTGAATCTTTATCCTCATATCTCTCGTATCAATCAGCCCGGGGAGAGATTGACGGGGACCTCGCGATCGCGTTGAACTCGGTGGCGATCGCGTGTAAACGCGTGCGAGCACTCGTGGCTTCGGCGCCGCTCGCTGGGAATACTGGATCGGCGGGAGGGGCGGCGAACGCGAGCGGGGATGAACAGAAAAAGCTGGACGTGTTGGCCAATGACGTCTTTGTTGAATCCCTGCGGGCGTGTGGACGTGCGAGCGTAATCGTGACGGAAGAGGAAGATGTTCCGGTCGCAGTGGAGCGCGCGATCGGGGATTACATCGTGACGTTCGATCCGATTGATGGATCTTCAAACATCGACGCGTGCGTGCCAACGGGGTCCATCTTCGGGGTGTACGCGCCCGGTGAGTGCGACATTGCGGACGACGATAACCCAGAGCAAATCATGGAAAAGTGCTTGACGAACGCGAAGCAGTCGGGTCAGCAACTCGTCGCGGCGGGTTACTGCATGTACTCGAGCGCATGTGTTTTTGTGCTCTCCACGGGCGACGGCGTCCATCAGTTCGAGTACGACGCCAATTCGGGCGAGTTCATCATGTCTGAAGAGCGCATGATGCTTCCGGATGGTGATCGCATGCAGAGCATCTTCTCTGGTAACTTGGGTAACGTTGAGCTCTGGGCCAAGGAACTCCAAGAGTACGTCACGACCCTTCAAGAGCGAGGCTGGGCCTACCGGTACATCGGTGCTTTGATTGGTGATTTCCATCGGGTTTTACGATATGGCGGTATTTGGATCTACCCTCCGGATAAAAAAGCTCCCGAAGGTAAGGCGAGATTGTTGTACGAGGTCGCGCCGATTTCTTTCCTGGCCAAGCAAGCCGGGGGTATGGCCGTGCGAGGCGATAAGGCTACCGAGGACGTGTTGGACGTCGTTCCGACTTCCATTCATCAGAAGAGCCCAATGTTTGTCGGCTCAGCGTCTGCAGTTAAGGATTTGCAAGAATTCTTGAAGAAGTATTGATGAAAAAGTTGTTCTTTGTTATATTCAAACCAATGCTCGCTACTCGTGTACACTCACTCACTCGAAATCCGAGTCGTCGTCGTCCTCCTCCTCTTCGCTCTCGTCGTCGGAATCATCATCATCTAGTTCCATCACGTCGTCATCGTCGTCGTCACTCTCATCCTCCTCCTCGTCATCGCTATCGTCGATGACGATCGCTTCCTCCTTCTTCTGCCGCTTGGGAGGCGGCGCAGACTTGGGCTTTGGCGCCGATACAGAGGCGCGCTGCGGTGCGCTGACTGACTGTCGGACCGGCGGTGCGGGTTTCGGTTGCGTCGGCGGTGGGTTCGGCATGAAACTCTCGACTTTACCGCGGACGACAACGGGTGAAGTAATCCGCTCGTCGTCGTCGTCATCGCTTTCGCTCCCGTCGGCGTCGCTGTCGTCGGCGTACATCTTCTTCCTCGCCGCCGTCGCGGCTTGTCGTCTCGGTCTTCTACCAGTTTTCTCAGCTTTCTCGGATTCTTCCGCCGCAGCCGCCGCGGCGTCTTTCTTCTTCTTTTCCACCGCCGCCGAAGCGTCGGACGCCTTGGCGCCCCCAGCCGCGACGGAGCTCTCCCAGTCAACCTCCGCGGCGTCGGACAAATCACTCAACTCGGTTGGCATCGCCAACGGCTTCTCCTCTGGATTTTCCGCCGAGCTTCCAATCCAATACCACGTCGGAAAGATGATGACGTTATCGAACCACTCTTCCAAGTTCATCCTATCCCTCGACTTGGCGTTCAACGTAAAGTACCGCGTCGATTTTGGCCGAACGATTGTTCCGAGCAACTTTATCCTCCCATTGGGAAAATCCAAATACACCACCGGCGACTGCGTGTGCATCTCTCGCATCTCCCCCATCTTTCCCTCCTTTATCACGTTCAAATGTCCCGGAAATACCATCGCGTACCGGCTCTTCCTCGCCGTGCTCTTTTTATATATATCCTTCCCGTCTCGCTTCAACAAAACCTCCGAAGCGTCCAACTCGTACTCCGCCGCCGCTGGTCTCGTCGCGCTGATAATCTTCGCATCAACGATTCCCCGTTCGTGCGCCGCTTGACTCCGCGCGTTTTCTGCCGCTTGCGCCGCGTCTATCTCCGTTTCCGTCGTCGTCGTCTTCGCCATCGTGTGTTCGTTCAAACAAATCTGCAAATTTCAAAACTGTCTTCGTCGTCTGTCGCTCCTCCTTTAAGCGTTCGTTCGTTCGTTCGTCACCACGCGAAGGCGAGAAGGCCGAAGAACCCGAAACCGAAACAAAATGTCTCTCGTCGATGCGCCCCCGCACGCTTTCGCGACGCGCACTCGCGACGTCGCGTCGCGCGCACGCATCGGCGGACGCAGCGGGATCCAGTGACACGATGTGATCATACTGTTTAAACATACAAAACATCTGCGTCAGGCGTCCAAGCGAACCTCAAAAAACGCGTCGGTTCGACTGTTCGTCAGAACGATGCGCGCGGTGACGACGACGGCGGTGCGAGTGGTGACGCGCGCGACGACGACGATGACGACGATGGGAGCGGTGACGCCGTCGAGACTTTCGGCGTGCGCGACGGCGGCGACGACGCGCGGTGCGGGTACGAGCGGGAGGTACCGTCAGGTGACCGGCGGCGCACTGCGACCGGTGATGCCGGCGACGACGCACGCGGTAGCGGCGGCGTGGACGACGAATGGGGCGTCGAGGACGTCGACGACGTGTGCGGCGCGCGGGAGACCTAAATTGGGCGGCGGTGGGAGAGGCGGCGGCGGCGGCGGTGGCGCTCGACGCAAGCCCGCGGAGTGCGTCGATTTTGACTCGGACGACGTCGGACGGAAGAGCGGCGGTGGTAAAGGGCGAGGGAAAGGTGGGGATAAACGGAAGAAAAAAGTGGTGAAAGAAAAACAGACTTTCGAGGAGGCACCGATGGTCATGATGATGGACGACGAGTCGCAGAGCGGGTTTGAGGATTACGAGGACGCGTTCGACGGCGCGGGGGAAGATGAAGTCGACGACTTTGATGCCATGAGTGAGCGACAGTTGGAGCTCGCAGATCAAGGACGCGGGGCGACGGTGAAACACGTCGAGTTCGTGCAAGCGTGTGCGAGCCTTTCGGGGTGTCCTAAACCGACGCTTCCGGAGATTGCCGTCATCGGGCGATCAAACGTTGGTAAGAGTTCGTTGGTGAACATGCTGACGAATCGCAAGAGCTTGGCCAAGACGTCCAAGAATCCGGGCAAGACGCAGACGATTAATCACTACCGCATGACGACGGGTGAGGGTAAGTTTTATCTCGTCGACTTGCCCGGATACGGGTTCGCGAACGCCCCGGAGCATTTGCGTGAAAAATGGGCCGAGTTTACGAGGGAGTACCTTTTAAAACGCGAGTCGCTCATCACCGTCCTACTCTTGATCGATAGCACGGTCAAGCCCCAGCGTCTGGATTTGGAGTGCCTCGATTGGCTCGGAGAGGCGGGTGTCCCCGTCACGATTGTTTTCACCAAGGTGGATAAGCGCAAAAAGATAGCGACGGGCAAGCGCGTCAACCCGCAGGAAAACGTAGAAATCTTTTGCAGAGAGGTTAGTCAGTACTGGGACGAGCTTCCGCCGATGCTCTATACGTCCTCCGTCAATGGAGAGGGTAAGAAGGATGTTTTGAACCACATCGCGACGCTTCGACAATTTTTCAAGAAGCCGCTGAAGGAGGCGGATGCGCTCGCGTTTGGCGGAGACGAGCCCGAACGCGAGCCCGCTACGCCCGAGCCCGTCGCATCGAGGGATGACGACGACGACGAAATCGAGGATTTCAAGGATTTTGACGACGAACCGGACGATGATTGGAACTGAGCGCGCGACGAAGGATGTACGTGATTTAATAAAATTGTTAGTTTCTCTTCTTCGACGCTAGCCAAACTGGATTCGATCGAAGACCTCAGACCTCGGCGCATGCTCCGCGCAGCGCTCGTTCGCGCCGTCATCATCGCAAAAGGGGGCGCTCGAACGTTCCCGACGTTAACGACGACGACGACGTTTGCGCCGACGACGCGAGCCATGGGAAGTAAACTCTCAGCGGCATTTGGTTCGCCTGACGTCAGAGCGACGAAACGCCGAGGAAACGCCGACGCCAACGCCGACGCCAACGCCAGAACGTCGTCCGGAGTGACGAAACGTCGGAACGCGACCACCGCGGCTGCGACCGCGGATGAAAACGCCGATGGGAAGCCGTCGTCGCCGTCAGCGAAGCGGCGTCGCGCGAAACCAATCAAGCTCGAGCTCGAAGCAGACGCGGACAACAAACCGGCGATCGGTGTTGCCCCGGATGGATGGGAGACGACGCTGGCAAAGATTAAAAAGTTTCGCGCGGAAGGACCTGAAGCGGCGGTGGACACGATGGGGTGCGAGAAGATTGCGGAACTAGGGGCGAACGAGACGTCGGCGAAGCATAGGCGATACTTGACGCTGACGAGCGCGATGTTGAGCTCACAGACGAAGGATGAGATCAATCACGCGGCGATGAAGCGGCTGTGTGCGCACGGCTGCACGCCAGAAAATATATTGAACACCGACGAGGACGTGTTGGACGCGATGATCAACCCGGTGGGTTTTCACAGACGCAAGGCACAGTATTTACGAGCAACAGCGAAGATTTTATTGGAAGAGTACGATGGCGACATTCCACCGAGTGTGGAGACTCTGTGCGCACTTCCGGGCGTCGGACCTAAGATGGCGTACCTAGTGATGAATGTTGGGTGGGAAAAGCCAACCGGAATTTGCGTCGACGTGCACGTCCACCGAATTTCCGAACGGTTGGGATGGACGCCGGAACACGCCATCGGCAAGAATGGCTCTCCGCGGAAAAAGACCCCGGAAGACACGCGCGCGTTCCTCGAGAGCTGGCTTCCGAAGGAGGAATGGATAGAGATTAACCCTCTTCTCGTTGGTTTTGGTCAGCTCACGTGCACGCCGCTTCGACCGAAATGCGGCTCGTGTCCGTTAGCCGCCGACAGTTCGTGTCCAAGCGCCTTCAAGGAATCGACGCCGGCACCGCCTAAGTCGCCCAGCGCGAAGAAGAAGATCAAGGTGGAGAAACATGAAGATTAGAGAAGGGCATAATGGTTAAAACATTATTTAGCTCATCATTACACACACACAGACAGACATCCGCGTTGTAGTATTGTACAGTATGCAAATTTCGTTCTATGTTTGTCTCGTCTTTGCCTGCGGCACATACGCCACCCTCGGATGTGTCGGCGCCTCTGCCGCCGTCTGCATCGCCCGCCTCTCCCGCGCCTCTCCATCCCTCACCTCTCTCGTCTCCATCGCCGACGCACCGTCACCCTCGACGACGACTCCTTCCTCCGCATCCTCGCCCGACGCCGCCAAACCGACCAAGTACAACCCAAACACCGCCCCGGCGACAACTTTCACCCCGCGCACGATCCACCGAACCACCCGCGATCGCCCAGACGTCTCTACGACACCATCTCCATCGTCATCCTCCCCGCGCACGCTCCGCACGAACCGCCCGAGCGGTGAAGGACGCGCTGTCGACGGCGTCGTTCGGTAAGTCTCAGAGTCCCCGTCATCGACGCTGAGATTATAACTCCCCGTTTCCATCGCGTCGTCCGTCGTCATTGGTGTCGGCGCGTGCACGTTCGTTGGTTTATTGTTTTCTTTTCCGCGGTCGAACCGAACCGAACCGAACCGACTGCACCGTCGCGGTGTGGCGACACGCGCGACTTGAGATGAATGAAACTTACTCGTCAGTTTTTCTTCCGAAAGATCTGAAATTGGAAGCGACACAAATCGACCGCGTCGGTGCGATTGCGACGCCGCCGACGCGCGGAAACGGAGCGACGAAACCAACGACGAGAGCGTTCGACGAACCGCGAAGCGAACGACCGGCGAGATGGCGCGGTTATTCCTCGATCAAGAACCGCTGACGCAGTACAAGGACCGCGCGTTTGAGGGCTCTCTGGAAGAGTACCTAGAAGCGCTGAGAACGTCGACGACGCTGTACGTGGGGAACCTGAGCTTTTACACGACGGAAACGCAGATGCACGCGTTGTTTTCACGGTGCGGGGCGGTGCGGAGAATCATCATGGGGTTGGATAAGATGAAAAACACCCCGTGCGGGTTTGCGTTCGTCGAGTACGCGGCGCGCGCGGACGCCGAGGAAGCGGTGCGGTATCTAAACGGTACTCAGCTCGATTCGCGAGAGGTGCGGATCGATTTCGATTGGGGTTTCGTGGAGGGTCGACAGTTCGGCCGGGGTAAGAGCGGGGGTCAGGTGCGGGACGAATACAGAACGTTTTACGACGCCGGTCGGGGCGGGTACGGCGTGCTGCTGAAAACTGAGCTCGACGGGATGCGCGAGCGCGTCGACGGCGCCCCACCGGCAGAGGTTGGCGAGAAGCGATCGAGAGACGATTGAAAAGACAGACAGACTTGTATAGAACCATAACAATAATTTGTGAACGATAAGAGACGGAGAGACGACAGACGCGCACCAAACCAAACCAAACCAGGCGACTCTTTGGTCTCCCAAAACCCTACTTGACGGTTCACGACTCGGAAAAATCAACAGGAGGTCAAGAGTACCCCCTCGAGCATGTCGAGTCGTGACTCATCATCTAAACAACTTTTCGGAGGCTTCAAACGAGTTGAAATTGATCCGTCCGACCGACCACTCCGGCAGTCGATCGCGCGCGACGTGCGCTCTACCCGTGAGACGCGTCGAGACGCGTCGCGCGGGAAAACGTCGCGCGAGGAGTTCGCGGTCGCACATCGCGTGGACGATCGTCGGTGGACGCGATCGGGTCGGAATCGAAGTTCAGAATTTGGAAATTTTAGATAATTCTCCTTCGATTCGTTGGAAGAAGAACCGAGTCGGACGAGAGACGCGTGAACCGCGGGGAGACGAAGGCGACGACGCGCGCGGGGAGGGATAAAATAGCGAAAGATGGGGTGCGTTGCATCGGTTCAACGGGAGGATGCGGAGACGCGCGCGAAGAAACGCGACGTGAGGGTGATGAAGGCGACATTTCCGCTCGCGCTGTTGGAGCAGTACGAAGTGGAAGAGAGCGAAGCCTACGATAGTTACGGGGGGACGTTTCAGGTTGTGAATAAGGATGATATGTCAGTACGATGGGCGACGGTGGTGCGGTTAACGGCGGCGGGAGGTCCCGATGCGCTTCC